>Ga0247727_10000538_pt1 | contig 92332 bp, 91 predicted proteins | sample WisWelCaveWW1625_FD_202498 | JGI IMG/M metagenome (GOLD analysis project Ga0247727, IMG submission 202498) | Biofilm microbial communities from Wishing Well Cave, Virginia, United States - WW16-25 | ecosystem: Environmental > Aquatic > Deep subsurface > Groundwater > Cave microbial mat | place... | reverse complement strand
GCACACTTCTCCACAGCCCCGCGAATACATGTTCCCTTTTCGTTCCGACCCTGCTACGTATCCTCCCACGCCGCCTGCCGCACCCCTGAACGCCTTCCCCCTCAGGCGCGTACGCGTGAGGCCGCAGACGGCTCTTCGCCCCTGATCGCCCCGGCCGCCCTCGCCGGGGCGATCCTTTTTTTGGCGTGCAGGCGTCCGCGTACCGCACCCGTCATCCCGTGCAGGCGCTGCGCTGGGGCGCAGCACCGGAGGCACGGGATCCAGTCACCTGTCGGCGTTTGCGGCGCGAGGTCCCCGATAGCCTCGCCTGAAGGCTCGGCTTCGGGGATGACGGGTTACGCACTCTGCTGCGCGTGCAGGCGGCCGCGCTTGGCGAGCAGCTTGTTGAGCGCGCTGAGATAGGCCTTGGCGCTGGCCACCAGCGTGTCGGGGTCGGCGGCACGCGCGGTGACCTGCTTACCGTCCTCGTCCTCGAGCCGCACCGACACCTCGGCCTGCGCGTCCGTGCCCTCGGTCACGGCGTGCACCTGGTACAGAGCCAGCTTGGCCTTGTGCGGCACCAACTTGTGGATGGCGTTGAAGGTGGCGTCGACCGGGCCGTTGCCGGTGGTCTGCACGGTCTGGTGGTTGCCCTCGCCGACGTCGAGCGTGAGGGTGGCCGACTGCGGCCCCATGGTGCCGGCGATCACGGTCAGCGCCACCACCTTCATGCGGTCCTGCTGGGTGGCGATCTCCTCGTCCACCAGCGCTTCCAGGTCCTCATCGTAGACGTGCTTCTTGCGGTCGGCCAGCGCCTTGAAGCGGTTGAAGGCGTCCTCCAGCGCGTTCTCGCCGAGCTCGTAGCCCAGCTCCTTCAGCTTGGCGCGGAAGGCGGCGCGGCCCGAATGCTTGCCCATCACCAGCGAGGACTTCGACACGCCCACGCTCTCCGGCGTCATGATCTCGTAGGTCTGCGTGTGCTTGAGCATGCCGTCCTGGTGGATGCCGCTCTCATGGGCAAAGGCATTCCGGCCGACGATCGCCTTGTTGTACTGCACCGGGAACGAGGTGGCGGCGGAGACGAGCTTGGAGGCGCGGTTGAGCAGCCTGGCGTCGATGCCGATCTCGTAGGGCAGCACGTCGCCGCGCGTCTTGATCGCCATCACGATCTCCTCCAGCGCGGCGTTGCCGGCCCGCTCGCCGATGCCGTTGATGGCGCATTCCACCTGCCGCGCGCCGGCGCGGATGCCGGCCAGCGAGTTGGCCACGGCCATGCCGAGATCGTTGTGGCAGTGCACGGAGAACACCACCTTCTCGGAGCCCGGCACCTTCTCCATGACGGTGCGGAACATCTGGAAATACTCCTCGGGCGTGGCGTAGCCCACCGTGTCGGGGAGGTTGATGGTGGTGGCGCCGGCCTTGATGGCGGTCTCCACGCAGCGGCACAGGTAGTCGATCTCGGTGCGGGTCGCGTCCTCCGCGCTCCACTCCACGTCCTCCACCCACTTGCGCGCCTGCGTCACCTGGAAGTGCACCATCTCCAGCACCTGCTCGGCCGACTTCTGCAGCTTGTGCTTCCGGTGCACCGGGGAGGTCGAGAGGAAGGTGTGCACGCGCGGGCGCCGGGCGTGCCTGACGGCCTCGCCGGCGCGGTCGATGTCGTTGGCGCCGGCGCGCGAGAGGCCGCACACCACGGCGTTCTTGATGCGCTTGGATATCTCCGAGACGGCCGCGAAATCGCCCTCGCTGGCGATCGGGAAGCCGGCCTCGATGATGTCGACGCCCATCTGGTCGAGGAAGTCGGCGACCTCGAGCTTCTCCTCGAAGGTCATGGTGGCGCCGGGGCACTGCTCGCCGTCGCGCAGCGTGGTGTCGAAAATGAACACCTTGTCGGTGTTGGAGGCTTTATGAGCGTCCGGGGCGCCGGGCGCCGCTTTGCTCGTCTCAGGCCCAGTTTTCTCAGACATGTCGGTGGTCCTTGTGGCGTTCGGGTCCGATCTATCGGAGCCCGCATGAATCAGCTGATGTCAGGCGGCGGTTGTGAACCCCTGAGCGGCCGTCTCGGATCACCGAGTGCGGGGTGGCTCAGGGGCCAATAAGGAGGAGGGTGCGCAGGCCGAGCGCCGCCGCTGCCGGCAGACCATCTGCCGTCATCGTGCGCGCAATGGTGGAGCCGTAGCTGCTCACTGGGCCATCTCGACATCGGCGCGGCCGGCGGGAAATCCGCCCGGCGCCACGCGATCCGCCGCCACTTAAGCCAAAAGCCGCGTCCGCTGGCAAGGCAAATTTCGCACCTCTCGCGTGTCCGCCTCGCCGCCGGGGAGGGGCCCGCGCCGTCACCGCTTCGTGAAGGGGCCCGTGTGAACCATGTGTCCGCCGCAGCCGTAGGTCTGGCTGAACCGCGTCGCAGGACCCCGTTGCAATGTCCGCCCCACCGCCCGCCCGCGAGCGCCGCCTGCTGCAACTCACCGTCGCCCTGCTCGCCCTGGTGCCGGTCCTGGCGGGGCTCAGCGGCGTGCTGCACGGCCTCGACCTGCTGGATGCGCGCGCGGCCCTTTCGCGCGACGGCGACAGCCACGTGCGCTACCTCTCGGGCCTGATCCTCGCCATCGGCCTCGGCTTCTGGAGCACGGTGCCGCGCATCGAGGCGCAGGGGCCGCGCTTTCGCCTGCTGGCGGCGCTGGTCGTTATCGGCGGGCTCGCCAGGCTCTATGCCGTGGCGGTGGCGGGGTTGCCGGCCGCCGGAATGGTCGGCGGCCTCGTCATGGAACTCGGCGTGACGCCGGCGCTGGCGCTCTGGCGCGAAGGCCTGGAGCGGCGCTGGCGCGGATTGGCTCTGGGCGCATAGCCTGCGACGAGCCCCTCAAACCTCGATCATCCCTTCCGCCACCCGCACGGCATAGCCGCCGATGCGCACGGCGTCGAGCTTGCCGGCCTCGATGCTCAGCGACAACTCGATCTCGCTCGGCCGGCCCATCTCGTAGCCCTGCTCGATGACGCGCTTGTGCGCGCCGTCGGGCAGCGTGTCGAAGCGGAGGATGACGCCGGCGAAGGCGGCCGCCGCCCCGTCGCGATCCGAAATGACGCCGAGCGGTCGTGCCACCGGTTGCGGTGCGGCGACTCCTACGGTATCATTAGACTGCGCACACATATTCGGATCTCTTAAAAAGATAGACGCTTTGAGGTGGTCTTGACTCAACTTGAGATAATTGGCGCAGTTGCAGGCGTAGTGGCGGCGTTCATCGCAGTTCTGCAATTCCTGGGTATAGCCAAAATCCAGGACCTCATTAGGGGCCGCCCGCATGGCAAGGACATTCTGGGACCCGAGCAGACGCTCAAGATAGACAAGTCGCTAACCTCAGCAAATTGCCTGTATGAGCTGAGAATGCAAAGAGACGGAAATTTGGTTGTTTATGGAAAGAATGGGCGCGCCGTTTGGGCCGCGGGGACCAACGGCCAGCCGGGTGCTACGGCTAGCATGCAAGGAGATGGAAATCTGGTTATCTATTTAGAGAATTCTCCAATTTACGCTTCCAAAACAGACGGCAATCCCGGAGCAATACTAAAGATTCAAAGTGATGGAAATCTCGTTGTTTACAAAGGTACAACTCCCATTTGGAAAAATGGAGCGCTGCTGACATAATGCGCGACCATACCTGAGCATTGCGTCGAGGGAGGGAAGCCTTGGCCCAGCCCCTCAAACCTCGATCATGCCTTCCGCCACCCGCACGGCGTGGCCGCCGATGCGCACGGCGTCGAGCTTGCCGGCCTCGATGCTCAGCGACAACTCGATGTCGCTCGGGCGGCCCATCTCGTAGCCCTGCTCGATGACGCGCTTGTGCGCTCCGTCGGGCAGCGTGTCGAAGCGGAGGATGACGCCGGCGAAGGCGGCGGCCGCCGATCCTGTGGCGGGGTCCTCGGCGATGCCGTGCTCGGGCGCGAACATGCGGGCATGGAACGAGGCGGTGGTGTGCACCGTCTGCCGGCAATAGAGGAACGCGCCCTGCCCCTGCAGGGCCGCCCAGTGCTGCGGCGCCACCCGCGCCTTGCCGATCGCATCCAGCGAGGCCACCGGCACGAAGGCAAAGGCATTGCCGGCCGAGTATTTGGTCGGGCGGTGGTTCTCGAAGCCGATCTCGGCGGGGATCAACCCGAGCGCCGCTGCCACGCGATCGGCCGCGGGCAATGTGCCGACCTCCTCGGGCAGCTTCGGTGCGTCGAACTCGGCGAACGGCGCTCCGCCCGCGCGCAGGCGCACGCCGACCCTGACGGTGCCGATCGCCTCCTCCAGCACCACCAGCGCCTCGGATTGGCCCTGCGACGCCGGGGCCCTGAGCTCGGCCAGCAGCGCCCCCGTCCCGACCGTCGGATGCCCGGCGAACGGCATCTCGGCGGCCGGCGTGAAGATGCGGATGCGTGCGGTGTGCGCGGCGCGCTGCGGCTTCAGTACGAATACCGTCTCCGACAGGTTGAACTCCTTGGCGATCGTCTGCATCCGCGCCCCGTCGAGCGCATCGGCATCGAGCACCACGGCGAGCGGATTGCCGGCAAAGCGCCGATCGGTGAACACGTCGAGGATGTGGTAGGGGAGGCGCATGGCGGACCCGCGTTGCAGAGCGAGATCGTCAGCGATCCTGCTCGAGGAGCGCGCACCTTGCCGGATTCCGCCCCCGCTGTACAAGCAGCCGCGGCAGAGCCTCCGCTCCGACTGCCGGTCTCACTATTTGTTTCCAATATTTCAATGACTTCACATCTTATCGCAGCCACTGGATGGCCCCATTGCCGCCGCCATCGCCGGTGCTCATGCCGCCTCCCGGAGTTCGGAACCGGGACTGTAGGGCGAGCGTTTCGGGCCTGCCGTCATGCGTCCGGAACCCGTCCGTCCGAAGATCACATCGGGCCGGCAGCGGGTGAACTTCAGTGTCCGCGTTGGGTTTGCCGCCCGCCGAGTTGCTTTGGAATCGGGAAGCGCGTTGGAAGACGCGCACTCCCGTAAGGGGCGGCGAGGACACCCCGCGTCTTCGCCGTCCCTGCTCTGGCAGGTCGCCGGCGCCCGGTCGAGTCGGACTGCGGTCAAAAAAGGATGAGGGACAAGATGAGAAAGACTCGCGCCGCTGTGTTGATCGCGTCGATGTGCCTGCTCGCCGGCGCGGCCCAAGCCGCCGACCTCGGCGGTGCCCCGCGCGGTAGCATCAAGGATGCGCCGATGCCCTATGCGCCGGCGATCTCGTGGACCGGCCTCTATGTCGGCACGCACGCCGGCTACGCCTGGTCCGACACCGACTGGCAAGACGCGTTGGGGTCGAGCCGCCACGACGGCAGCGGATGGCTCGCGGGCGGCCAGATCGGCTACAACCTGCAGCTCCAGCAGTTCGTCATCGGCGTCGAGGCCGATGCCTCCAGCGCCTGGCTCGATGGCAGCGCGACCTGCGCCGGCGGCGGCTCGTGCAGTCACAGCTACAACTGGCTGGCCTCGTTGCGCGGGCGCGCCGGCGTGGCCGTCAACGGCAATCGCACGCTCCTGTACGGGACCGCCGGCTTCGCCTGGGCCGATGTCGACTATGCGCGCACGGCCGGGACCGGCTTCTCCCATCGGCACTCGGGCTGGGTCGCCGGCGCCGGCATCGAGCACATGCTCTCCCCTAACATGACGGCGCGGGTCGAGTACCTCTATTACGGTCTCGACGACGTGACCGCGCCGGCCGGCACCCTCGGTGCGGGCGCCACAACCCTCGACCCCACCACCCAGACGATCAGGTTCGGCCTCAACTTGAAGTTCTGACGCCCAACCTCCCTCACAGGCAGCCGGTGATGGTGCTGCCGCACTTGACGTAGTTGATCTCGTGCCACGCGCAGCAGGGCTCTTCCTTCTTGCACACCCAGCTCTTGACCTCGCCGCTGTACTTGAGCTTCACGCGGCACACCTTCTCACCCTTGCCGGCCGTCACGGGCGCCGATTTCTTCGCGGGCGTCTGCTGCGACTGCGACGCAGTAGGAACCAGCGCCAGGGCGCCGACGCCCAGCAAGAGGCCGAGAATTGCAGCTGCACGGATCATGGCCGACGCTCCTGTGTGACGGTCCGAGATTTTCGATGCGCGCATTATTGCGGTGCCGACGCGGGGGCGACAGTCCCGAAAAGCCTCAGCCCCCACCTTTCTTCGGCCGCCGGCGTGCGCACTCTGAACGGCGGTTGAACGGGCCCTTCATGCCCCCGCTATCTGGCGGGCAACGCCACGCCCCAATGCTCGGGCCAAATGCTCCATGACGCCTCACTCGAGAGGCACCCATGCAACCAAGGAACGAGCAATGATGAAGACCCTCACCGCCGCGGCTCTTGTCATGAGCCTGGCCGTCCCGGCCCTCGCGCAGGACGCCAAGCCCGCGGCAACCCCGCCCGCGGCGCCCGCCGCCAAGCCGGCGGAGGCGCCGAAAGCCCAGCCTGCCGCCTCCAAGGAGACGACCCCGGCCGCGAAGCCGGCCGTGACCAACGCCGGCGCCAAGCCGAGCGATGGCAAGGACGCGACCAAGGACGCCAAGTCGGCCGATCCGAAGGTCGGCGCGCCGGCCGCCGCGACCAAGCCCGGCACGCCGAACGGCAGCGCCGCCACCGGCGCCGGCCAGGGCACGCCCAAGGCCGTGGAAAAGACCACCGAGAAGCCTGCCGAGACCAAGAAGCAGTAACGGGTCTGGATCAAATCCCCCGCGTCTCGGAGGAGAGGCCCCGGCAGTCCCCCGCTGCCGGGGCCTTGACATTTGCCCTCTAGTGTCCTGTCTCCGAAATATCGTCATCCTTCGCGGCACGGTTGGGCGATATTTCGGAGACAAAAGGACACTAGAAAGTCTATGATTCTAGTGTGGTTTGCGTCTCGCAAATGCCTTGTAGAACCTAGCCGCAGAGGGGGAAGGCATTTGCGAGACACCACACTAGCCCGGCTGTTGGGCACGCCCGTTCCGCCATCCGAGGGTTCGCTGCCGATGGTTGCCCGCATCTACAAGCCCGCCCAGACCGCCATGCAGTCCGGGCCCGCGCGCAGCAAGGAATGGGTGCTGGAGTTCGAGCCGGAGGCCCCGCGCGAGATCGACCCGCTGATGGGCTGGACCAGCTCGCGCGACATGAAGCAGCAGCTGCGCCTCGCCTTCGACACCAAGCAAGAGGCCATCGCCTACGCCGAGCGCAGCGGCATCGCCTATCGCCTGTCCGAGCCGAAGCCGAGACGGCCGGTGCGCAAGGCCTACGCCGACAACTTCCGCTTCGGCCGCAAGGGCGCCTGGACGCACTGATCGCGCTGTCAGCGATCCTCCAGCAGCGCCAGCCTGGCGCCGGGCGCCGTCAGGTCGATGCGGTCGACGGGGCTGTCGAGATCCATCCCCGAGCGCTCGAAGCCGGCGCGCCAGTCGCGCAGGTGGCGGTCGACCCACAGGCGGCCCTTCTCGCGGTCGCGCCGCTGCAGGGCATCGAGGATGTGCTCGTGCGCCTCGATCAGGCGGGGGATGCCGCCCGGATTGTTGAAGATGATGAAGGCGGTGGTTGGCCGCACCAGCATGCTGGAGGGTTCTTTGGCCAGCTGCAGCACGCGGTTGTGGGCGGCCTTGCCGATCAGCTTGTGGAATTCGGCGTCGAGCTCGGCGACCGCGGCCGGGTTGCGCCGCGCCTTGCGGGTCTTGTCGAGGTTGGCCTCCAGCTCCGCCAGGTCCTCCTCGGTGGCATTGCACATGGCCTGATCGACGGCGGCCGGCTCCAGCGCCTTCGAGGTGTGCCACAGCTCGCGGAACGTCACCTGCTGCAGGATCAGCGCGCGGCTCATGCGCGTGGCCAGGCGGTGGTAATGCGGCACGGCCACCAGCAGCCGCCGGCTCGACTCGCGGGCGACCAGCCCCGATTGCTCGAGCAGGCGGATGCCTTCGCGCACGGTGGAGCGGTTGACGCCGAACTGCTTGACGAGCTCGGACTCGGTGCCGATCGGGTCGCCGGGCTTCAGGCGGCCGGCCAGGATCTTGCGCTCGATCGCCTCCGCCACCAGCTCGTAGGCCGGCCGCGGCTTGATGCGCTCGAATGTGGTGGTGACCTGTGCCATCTCGTTGCTTCGATAAGAGCTTCGGCCGCCGATGTGCAGGCGGCCGAAGCGCTGCGTGGTTATCGCCCTTCTACTGGCTTTGGGCCTCAGCCGATATGATGTCTCCGAAGAGCTTGAAGACCTCGCCCTCGAAACGCGACAGGCGCACCGACTGGATCGGATAGAAGTCGCTCGGGCTGGTGTTGGCCTTGATGCCGTCGAAGATCATCGGCAGCTGCACGCCCTTGAGGTTGGCTGCCTGCTTCATGACGTTGGCGCGCGTCAGATCATCGCCGCATTGCTTCAGCGTCACCGTCAGAAGGGTGGACACCGAATACGCATAGGCGTTGAAGACGTCGGCCATGTTGGCGTTGGGATTGTACTTCTGCATGAAGGCCTTCCACTCGAGGAAGTCCTTGTCGTTCGCATACTGCGGGTCGGTCGGGTCCTTGATGTAGGCGGCCGTGAGGATGCCCTGGCCGTTCTCGAAGCCGGCGGGCTTCATGACCGAGCCGACAGAGGCCGACACGTTGTTGAGGTAGTGCGCCGGCTTCCATCCGATCTCGGCCGCCTTCCTGATCGCCTGGGCCGCGTACTTCGGGATGGTGATGTTGAAGAACACGTTGGCGCCCGAGTTCTTCAGCTGGATCATCTGGCTGTCGACGGTCGGGTCGGTCGACTCGTAGGTGGCGAGCTGAACGATCAGCTTGTCGGCATCCTTGCCCAGGCCCTGCTTGAAGCCGTTGAAGTAGTCCTTGCCGTAGTCGTCGTTCTGCATCAGGACGCCGATCTTGGGATCCTTGACGTTGGCCAGGATGTGCTTGGCGTAGATGACGGCTTCCGTGACGTAGTCGGGCTGGAAGCCCATGGTCCACGGGAATTCCTTGGGGTTGCCCCACTTGGACGCGCCGGTGGCCACGAACAGGTGCGGCACCTTCTTGCCGTTCATGTACTTGTGGATGGCGGTGTTGGGCGGCGTGCCGAGCGTCTGGAAGACGAACAGCACCTTGTCCTCCTCGACCAGCTTGCGCACCATCTCCACCGTCTTCGGCGGGGCGTAGCCGTCGTCGTAGCTGATGAAGTTGACCTTGCGGCCGTTGATGCCGCCCTGCTCGTTGATCATCTTGAAGTAGGCGTCGATGGTTTTGCCGATGGTGCCGTAGGACGAGGCATTGCCCGAGTAGGGATTGGTGTTGCCGATCTTGATCTCGGTGTCGGTCGCGCCTTCATCGTATTTCTTCTGCGCGTCGGCAGGCGAGGCCGCCAGAGCCAGCGCAAGCATGCCGGCACTTGCCAGCAGCATTCTGCGTGTCGTCTGTGTCATGTGTGAGTTCCTCCTTTACCTTCTTCCGTTGCCTCAGTGATAATCCAACATCGCGGCGGGCCGGCAGCGCGCCGTCACGATCCTTTCAGCCGTTTCCACAGCAGAGACAAGCCCCCGGCGATCCCCATCGGCATGGTGTACATGAGGACGATCAGGGCGATGCCGTAGATGGTCCACGGCTCGAGGTCGATCGGCAGGTGGATCGCCGCCGTTATCTTCTTGGTGAGTGCGTCGGCATACTTCTCGATCACCTGCACGAACACGCCGCCGATGACGGCACCCGGCAGCGAAGCGATGCCGCCGACGACCGCGCCGACCAGGATGGCGATGGACAGCTCGAAGCGGAAGCTGTCCGGCGAGACGAACTCGAAGATGATGGCGTGCAGCGCGCCGGCCACGCCGGTGTAGACCGCGCTGATGCCGAAGGTCACGGCTTTGTAGTGGGACGTGTTGATGCCCATCGTGTCAGCCGCCAACGGCTGGTCGCGAATGGCCCTCAGTGCGCGCCCGGTGCGGCTGTCGAGCAGGTTGCGCGCGATCCAGAACATGAGGATCGCCACCGCCAGCACCACCAGGTACATCCACTGATCGCTGCTCAGCGGCAGCCCGAACGGCGGATCGGCCTTGAAGATGTTGATGCCCTGCACGCCGTTCGTGAAACCCTCGAAGTGGCGGTACTTGAGAATCTGCGGCACGGCGACGGCGAGCGCGAAGGTGGCGAGCGCCAGGTAGTGCCCTTCGAGCCGCAACGCCGGCAATCCGAACAGATAGCCGACGATGAAGCAGCTGATCGCCGCCATCGGCAAGGTTGCCCAGAACGGCCACCCCGCCTGGTCGATCAGGATCGCTGCCGTGTAGGCGCCAACGGCGAAGAAGGCGCCGTGTCCGAGCGAGATCTGGCCGTTGAAGCCGGTCAGCAGGTTCAGGCCGAGCACGGCGATGGCATAGACGATCATCAAGCTGAGCTGCAGGAACGTGTAGTTGCTGATCAGCCCGGTCTTGCCGCCGATCAGGGGGAGCAGGGCCAGGATCGCCAGCAGCACCCACAGCCATTTGGTCGCGCCGAGCGCCAGGAGGCTGCGCGCTGGGGATACCTGCCCGTTGGCCGCTGTGGTCGTTGTCGCCATGGCGTTCTACACCCGCTTCACAGTCACGTGCCCGAACAGGCCGCTGGGCTTCAGGGTCAGCACCGTGATGACGATGATCAGCGCCACACTCAGCTTCTCGCCGTTGCCGATCAGATAGAAGCCGGAGGCCTTCTCCAGCAGGTTGCCGAAATAGGCGATCAGGTTCTCGAGCACGCCGACGATGAAGCCGCCGGCGACTGCCCCGCCCGGGCTGGAGATGCCGCCGACCAGCGCGCCGGCAAATCCGTAGAGCAGGATGCTCGCCATCATATTCGGCTCGAGATAGACGGCGGGCGCGACCAAGCTGCCCGCCACCGCGCCGATCGCCGCGGCCAGCCCCCAACCGAGCGCCAGCATCCAATCCACGCGTACGCCGGCAAGCCGCGCCGAGGTTGGGTTTTGTGCGGCCGCACGCATGGCAAGTCCGAGCGGAGTGAAGCGGAAGAAGGCGAACAGCGCCAGCAGCAGCAGGAGCGTCACCACGATCATGCCGATCTGATGCGGGCCGATGTAGCCCGAGCCGGCGAACGTCACCTTCGGGAAGGGCGAGGCGAACTCCTTGATGGTGTGGCCCCAGATGGCTCCCGCCAGCGAGTGGAAGATGGTGAGCAGGCCGATGAACACGACGACGACGGAGAGCAGAGGGGCGTTGTGCAGCGGCCGCAGGATCACCCGCTCGATGCTGACGCCGATCAGGAACGAGAGCATGGCGACCGCCGGCAGGGCGATCCAGACCGTCACCCCCCATTCGAGCAGCTGCCAGCACAGGTAGGCGCTGAACATCGCCATCTCGCCCTGGGCGAAATTGATGTGGTCGGTCGACACGAAGATCATCACCAGCGCCAGCGCCAGGCACGCGTAGATGGCGCCGTTGGCGAGGCCGGATGCAACCTGCTGGATGAGCTGTTCCATCGCCCTTCCCTCAGTAGCCCAGATAGGATTTGCGGATCGCCTCGTCGCTCTTCACGACGGAGGACTTGCCCGACATGACGACGCGGCCCGTTTCCAGCACGTAGGCATGGTCGGCCAGATCGAGCGCCAGCGCGGCATTCTGCTCCACCAGCAGCATGCTCACTTTCGCTTCGTCGTTGATGCGCCGCATGATGCGGAAGATCTCCTGCACGATCAGCGGCGCAAGCCCGAACGAGGGCTCGTCCAGCAGCATCAGCCGCGGCCCCAGCATCAGGGCGCGGCTGATGGCCAGCATCTGCTGCTCGCCGCCCGACAGCGTGCCCGCCTGCTGCTGCACGCGCTCCTTGAGGATGGGGAAATACTCGAACACCCGGTCGAGGTCGCGCCGCGTTGCCGCCTTGTCGGAGCGCGTATAGGCGGCAACCCGCAGGTTCTCCTCGACGCTCAGATTGGTGAAGGTGCCGCGCCCCTCCGGCACGTGGCCGACGCCGAGCCGCACGACATCCTCGGTGGCCTTGCCGTTGATGGGCCGGCCGTCGAACTTGATCGAGCCTTCGGTTCTGACCATGCCGCAGATCGCGCGCAGCGTCGTGCTTTTGCCGGCGCCGTTGGCGCCCAGCAGGGTCGTGATGCCGCCTGGCTCGAGCGCGAAGGAGACGTCGTGCAGCGCCTGCGTCTGCCCGTAGTAGGCCTTGAGCCCTTCGACTTGGAGCAGCGCCGCCATCAGGCCTCCGTGCCGAGATAGGCGCGGATGACGTCCGCGTTGCGTTGCACTTCGGCCGGCGTGCCCTCGGCGATCTTGCGCCCGAAGTCGATGGCGACGACCTTGTCGGACACCGACATGACGAGGCTCATGTGATGCTCGACCAGCAGCACCGTGACGTGCTGGGTGTCGCGCACACGGCGGATCTGGCCGCGCAGGACGTCGACCTCCTCGTGGTTGAGGCCCGCCGCGGGCTCATCCAGCAGCAGCAGCTTGGGATTGCCGGCGAGCGCGCGGGCGAGCTCGACCCGCTTGCGCACCGGGAACGGCAGGCCGCCGGCCGGCGCCTGCGCGAACGGCTGCAGATCCATGAAGGCGATCAGCTCCTGCGCGCGCGCCGTGATGCCGCGCTCCTCCGGCTCGGAATGCGGCAGGCGCAACGCGTTGGTGAGGAAGCCGGTCGACGTGCGGCTGTGACAGCCGACCTTGACGTTGTCGAGCACGCTCATATGGTCGAACAAGGCGACGTTCTGGAAGGTGCGGCCGATGCCGATCTGGGGAATGGCGTGGCGGGGCCGACGCAGGATGGACTGCCCCTCGAACAGGATGTCGCCGGAGTTCGGCACGTAGAGCCGCGAGAGGCAGTTGAACAGCGTGGTCTTGCCGGCGCCGTTGGGGCCGATGAGGCCGGCGATCTGGCCCGGCGCCACGTCGAACGACACGCCGTCCAACGCGACGATGCCGCCGAACCGGACCGAAACGTCCCGGACGCTCAGCAATGCCTCGCCGCTCGCTGCCGGCGCGGCGCGCAGGACGGATTGCGCCACCATGGACCGACGTTGTCTCCCTGATCGTCGTTGTCGCCGCGGCTTATGTCGTACCGCGTATCATGTTGCGTGTCCGATTGTCGGACCAGCGACGCCGACGATATGGGAGCCTCGGGCGTCGGTCCAGCAGGATTTTGGTTGGGGCTTGAATCGAGGCGGCGGAGCCTGATGCATCGGGCCGGCGAACTTGCGCGCGCCGGCCCGCAAAGGGGTCCGCTGACTGGGCAGGCTGCGTCAGGTGCACGCCCGCGCGGTGGCCCGGCAGATCCAGCGCCGGCCCGGCTTCTCCTTGTTGCAGTCCATGTTCTTGTCTTTCGCCTGGGCCCAGCGCGCGTAACGGTAGCCGTAGCGCGCCCGCACGGCGGTGCGCCATTTGGCCCGGGCCGAGATTTCGGTGGCCGTCTGGAGTAAGCCGATCGCCCGCTGTCCGGCGACGATGCGCCGGCAATCGGCGCTCGCCGGCGTGGCGGCGCCGATGGCCATGACCGCGGCGAGGGCCGTCGCCCCGGCCAAGCCGCCCAGTGTCTGCTTGAACGTCATAGGTGTCTCCCTGTGTCAGAATCCCGGCACGGGCGATGCCCGCCGTGGCGGTTTTGGCACCGATTTTTGTCTTCTCTCGGGCAGGCGCTTGCGCCCGGGGGGCGGGGCGGTCGTAGAATTGGATAAGAACGGATATCGGGACGAAGCGCCGGCCATCGCCAAGGCCGGACTGCAGGGCGAGCTGGGGGGTTGAGAGCGCATGGCGATCGAGCGTCCCGGTACCGGCGCGCCAGACACGTCTGAGTACACGCCTGAGTCCAGGGGCAGCTTCTGGCGCGACCTCTCCGTTGTCCACGCCGCCAGCGCCGTGGTTGGCTTCCTGTTTGCGGCCAGCGGGCCGCTCGCCATCGTCCTGGCGACCGGCACCAAGGGCGGCCTGTCGGAGGCCGACCTCGCCTCCTGGGTGTTCGGATCGTTCTTCTTCAACGGCATCGCCAGCATCGTCTTCAGTCTGTTTTGGCGCCAGCCGCTGGCCTTCTTCTGGACCATCCCCGGCACCGTCCTGATTGGCCCGGCGCTGGTGCACCTGACCTTCCCGCAGGTGATTGGCGCCTACATCGCCACCGGCCTGCTGATGCTGGCGCTCGGCGCGCTCGGCTGGGTGGGGCGGGTGATGGCGATCATGCCGATGCCGATCGTGATGGGCATGGTGGCCGGCGTGTTCCTGCAGTTCGGCCTCGACTGGATCTTCGCGCTGCGCGACGGCTTGTGGATCGCCGCGCCCATGACGGCGGCGTTCCTGTTGGTGAGCGCCATTGCCCCGCTGGCGCGATACTTCCCCCCGCTGATCGCCGCCCTCATCGCCGGTGCCGCCGCGATCACCTACGTCGCCCCCTTCGCGCTCCCCCTCGATCCCGCCGGCATGCTCGCCGCACCCCGCCTGCACGCCCCGGAATTCTCCCTCCCCGCGCTGGCCGAGCTGGTCGTGCCGCTCGCCGTCACCGTGCTGCTGGTGCAGAACGCGCAAGGCATCGCCATCCTCGCCGCCGCGCAGCATGCCGCGCCCGTCAACGCCATCGCGGTTGCGTGCGGCATCTCCTCGATCGTCGCCGCGTTCGTCGGGGCCGTCTCCACGTGCCTCACCGGCCCCGTCAACGCCATCATCTCCGCTGCCGGCGACCGCCGCACCCAGTACACCGCCGGCGTGCTGGTCGGCGTCCTCGCCATCACCTTCGCGTTGTTCGCCCCGTTGCTCACGCGCCTGATGCTGTCGACCCCGCCCGCTTTCATCGCCACGCTCGCCGGCCTCGCCATGCTGCGCGTGCTGCAGAGCGCATTCGCCGTCGCCTTCCAGCGCCGCTTTACCCTCGGCGCGCTCGTCACCTTCCTCGTCACCGTCGCCGCCGTGCCCGTCCTCAACATCGGCGCCCCGTTCTGGGCCCTGCTCGCCGGCATGGCCGTATCCCTGCTGCTGGAGCGCGACGACTGGCGTGCACGCGAGTGACGGCCGAGAGGGGTTAGGGGTGGGGGTAACGTCACCCAGGCGCCGCGCACTCCAACGTCATCCCCGCGCAGGCGGGGACCCAGGTCACCTGGCCACAGGGGTGCGCACAGCTGCGGTCCGTTCTGGCCGCCTCCAGCCGCCGGCTCGCAGATCGGCTACACTGCCGGCCGCATCGACACCCGCGGAGCCAGCCCATGACCACCCGCCGCGCCGCCTGCAACTGCGGGCAACTCAGCCTCAGCATCGAGGGCGAGCCCGTGCGCATCTCCATGTGCCACTGCCTCGAGTGCCAGCGGCGCACCGGCGCGGTGATCAGCAACCAGGCGCGCTTCCGCCGCGAGCAGATCACCTTCGCCGGCACCGCCACCGAGTACGCGCGCTCGTCCGACAGCGGCAACGCGTTGACCTTCCGCTTCTGCCCGACGTGCGGCTCCACCGTCTACTGGACGGGCGAAAGCTTCCCCGGCCTCGTCGCCGTCGCCATCGGCACCTTCGCCGACCCGAATTTTCCGGCGCCTACGGTGTCGGTGTGGGAGGAGTGCCGCCACCCCTGGCTCTCCCCGCCGTCCGATCCATCGACGAAGCGCGTGCCGAAGCAGGGGTGAGGCTGTCATCCCGGAATTTCGCGTGAGCGAAATATCCGGGACCCAGGGCCGCTGGCAAGAATACTTTGAAGCACTGGGTACCGGCTCTCGGGCTATCGCCCTCGGCCGGCATGACAACGCGAGGGCGCGCGCCGCGCGGGTCTCCCTCTCCCCGCTTGCGGGGAGAGGTCGGGGCCTGCCCTCGGACCTGTTCCGCGACTGAGGGCAGCCACTGACTTGTCATGGTCGGGCTAGTCCCAACCATCCATCCATCAGCGCGCGCGAACTTGCGGGGTATTTCGCCGCCGCACCCTTGAATTCGCCAAGATGCCTAGTATTATGCCACGTTTTCCTAGCAAACGAGTGCGCAATGGCGAAGAATAAGAAGCCCGGAGACAATCAACGCAAAGGTACCGTCAAGGGTCGTTCGCAGATCAAGAATCCGATCACCGGCACATGGACGAAGCGCGACGACAAGAGCGGAAAATTCACAGACGTTAAAGCCGATGCGAAGCCGTTCAAGGGCGTGCGCAAGGACAAGAACTCGGCGGTAACAAGAACTCTTTCGCAGCCGAGGGTCCAAGCGTATTCGCAGCCCAAATTCTCGTCAGTGGCTCGGGAGTTTATGGTGGTAAGCAGATACCTGTCGAGTGACGGCTTGGTCGACGTGGATAAGGTTGCGGCCGAGTTCAACCTTACGAAGGCTGCACTCGCGCAATCACTTGGATTCGCAGAGGAGACCCTACAACGGTTCTCCCGGGTATCTGCACAGAAGACGCAGCAGCGACTGCGTGAGATGCTTGAGATTCTGACTCGCGTCGAGCCGTGGGCCGGCGGCACGCCCCAAGCTGTTGGTTGGTATCGCGGTCAAGGCATACCTGCTCTCGGCGACCAAACTGCCGAGGCCCTCGTGAAGAACGACCAAGCGGCCATTGTGCGTGCATACCTGGACGGTCTGGCGACCGGAGCGTTTGCGTGAGGTTCCAAGGAGCGGCCTACCGCGCCCACAATCCTAGGTGGGCGTGGAGTCCTCTCTCTGGTGAAGGCGCCAAAATTCACGGTGGCCGTTTCAACGCTAGAGGGACGGCAGCTCTCTACCTGGCGCTGGAAATGAGCACTGCAATCATCGAGTTCAATCAGGGCCTTCCGTTGCGCCTTGTGCCGCCGATTACCATCGTTTCCTATGCAGTTGACTGTGACGACATCGTGGACCTGACCGATGCCGTCGAGCTGAATCGGCTTGGCGTGACGCCTGCCAACATGGCCTGTGCATGGAAGTTGCTCGCCGAAACCGGCCAACCGGTTCCATCCTGGGCATTGGCGGACCAAATGAAAGCCGGCGGCGCAGGTGGTATAATAGTTCCTAGCTACAGTCCTGGCGCACCGATTGGCACAAAAAACCTAGTGCTATGGCACTGGACTGATCATCTGCCCCACAGGGTGCGCATCTACGATCCTGAGGCCACGCTTCCCCGTGACGATGCGTCTTGGCGCAAGAAGTAGCTGGCGGCGTCTCGGACGTATCGCACAGACAGCGCGTGCATCGTCCCAAATGCGGTGGAAGCGCCGATGTCAGCAGCCCGGCATTGGGCCCGCCTCCCCCAGTTGCCTCCACGCCCCCACCCGCGCCATATATTCCCCATGCCGCCACCCCCCAAATCCGCCCGCGACACCACCCCCCGCCCACGCGCCTCGCGCGGCAAGTCCGGCAAGCCACCGCCGCCGCCGGCCGAGACGGCGGGCGGGACGCCCGAGACGCGCGGCTTCGGCGAGGCGCCGCAGGCACCGTTCCTCCCAGCCGCGCCCTCCACCCTGCCCGCCCTGCGCAACACCGCCCCGCCCGCGCGCAGCCTCGAGAGCATGACGGCGTCGCTCAACGCCATCCTGGCCAAGCCGCACGAGCGCTCCGAGCGCGCCCGCGAGGTGCTCAGCCAGCAGCCGATGATCGCCGCGCACCCGCTGGTGTCCGGCAGCATGCCGGCGTTCACGCCCCACCGCCCGCCCCGACCGGAAAAGTCCGAGGGCGGCATCGCCTTCACGCTGGTGTCGGAGTACGAGCCCAAGGGCGACCAGCCCACCGCGATTGCCGAGCTGGTGGCCGGCATCGCCCAGCACGAGCGCAACCAGGTGCTGCTCGGCGTCACCGGCTCGGGCAAGACCTACACCGCAGCCCAGGTGATCGCGCGCACCCAGCGCCCGGCCCTGGTGCTCGCCCCCAACAAGACGCTGGCCGCCCAGCTCTACGGCGAGTTCAAGAGCTTCTTCCCCGACAACGCGGTGGAGTACTTCGTCTCCTACTACGACTACTACCAGCCCGAGGCCTACGTGCCGCGCACCGACACCTACATCGAGAAGGAATCGTCGGTGAACGAGCAGATCGACCGCATGCGCCACGCCGCCACCCGTTCGCTGCTGGAGCGCGACGACGTCATCATCGTCGCCTCGGTGTCGTGCATCTACGGCATCGGCTCGGTCGAGACCTACACGGCCATGACGTTCACGGTGCAGACCGGGGAGAAGCTCAACCAGCGCCAGCTCCTGGCCGACCTGGTGGCCCTCCACTACCGCCGCAGCGACGCCAATTTCATCCGCGGCACCTTCCGCGTGCGCGGCGACACCGTCGAGCTGTTCCCAGCGCATTTGGAAGACCGCGCCTGGCGCATCTCGCTGTTCGGCGACGAGGTCGAGAGCATCACCGAGTTCGATCCGCTCACCGGGCAGAAGACCGACGAGCTGAAACTCATCAAGGTCTATTCCAACTCGCACTACGTCACGCCCAAGCCGACCCTGCAGCAGGCGATCAAGTCCATCAAGACCGAGCTCAAGCAGCGCCTCGAGGAGCTGTACAACGCGGGCCGCCTGCTGGAGGCGCAGCGCCTGGAGCAGCGCACCCTGTTCGACATGGAGATGATGGAGGCGACCGGCTCCTGCGCCGGCATCGAGAACTACTCGCGCTATCTGACCGGCCGCCAGCCCGGCGAGCCGCCGCCGACCTTGTTCGAATACCTGCCCGACAACGCCCTGGTGTTCGTCGACGAGAGCCACGTCACCGTGCCGCAGATCGGCGGCATGTTCCGCGGCGACTACCGCCGCAAGGCGACGCTGGCGGAATACGGCTTCCGCCTGCCCTCCTGCATGGACAACCGGCCGCTGCGCTTCGAGGAATGGGACGCCATGCGGCCGCAGACGGCCTACGTGTCGGCCACCCCGGGCCCGTGGGAGCTGGAGCAGACCGGCGGCGCCTTCGTCGAGCAGGTGATCCGCCCGACCGGCCTGATCGACCCGCCGGTGGAGGTGCGCCCCGCCAAGTCGCAGGTCGACGACCTGATCGACGAAGTGAGAGATGTGTCGAGAAAAGGCTACCGCTCGCTCGTCACCACGCTCACCAAGCGCATGGCGGAGGACCTGACCGAGTACATGCACGAGCAGGGCATCCGCGTGCGCTACATGCACTCCGACATCGAGACCCTGGAGCGCATCGAGATCATCCGCGACCTGCGCCTCGGCGCCTTCGACGTGCTGATCGGCATCAATCTTTTGCGCGAGGGCCTCGACATCCCCGAGTGCGCGTTGGTGGCGATCCTCGACGCCGACAAGGAAGGATTTCTCAGGAGTGAGACCAGCCTCATCCAGACCATCGGCCGCGCCGCCCGCAACCTCGACGGCCGGGTGATCCTGTACGCCGACCAGATGACCGGCTCCATGCAGCGCGCCATGGCCGAGACCGAGCGCCGCCGCGAGAAGCAGGCCGCCTGGAACGTGGCCAACGGCATCACGCCCGAGAGCATCAAGCGCAACATCCACGACGTCATGGCCAGCGTCTATGAGCAGGACCACGTGACGGTCGATGCCGGCTTCGCCGAGGAGGGCGTCAGCCTGGTCGGCCACAACCTCAAGGCCGTCATCGAAGGTATGGAAAAGAAGATGCGCGAGGCCGCCGCCGACCTCGAGTTCGAGACCGCGGCGCGCCTGCGCGACGAGGTCAAGCGCCTGCGCGAGACCGAGCTCGCCATCGCCGACGATCCGCTCGCCCGCCAGGCCGATGTCGAGGACAAAGCCGGCGCCTTCGCCGGCGCCCGCAAGTACGGCGGCGCCCCTCCCTCTCCCCGCGCTTCGCCGACATCTCCTCGCAAGCCTTCAGCGCGGGGAGAGGGTCGGGGTGAGGGGCAGAAACGAACGCCGTCGCCTGGGGCTGCCCCTCACCCTAACCCTCTCCCCGTGAAGAACGGGGAGAGGGAATCCTCTCGCATCCAGCGCGACTACCAGCCCGTGCAGCCCACCTTCGCGCAGAGCTCCGCGGTCCCCGGCACCCGCGCGAAAAAGCCCTCGCTCGACGACATGGGTTCGCGCGCAAATCATCCCGTCCCCGCACGCGCCCCCAAGATCGACCCCCGCACCAAAGCCGGCGCCTACGGCGAGGACATCGGCGGCCCCCACAAGCCCACCCTCGACGAGATGGGCCCGCACGCCGAGCGCGGCCTCCCGGTCGCCGGCAAGGCGCCTCCCATCAAGCCGTCGGTCAAGACCATCGACATCCGCTCCGACACCGAGAAAAAAGCCCGCCGCGGCCGCCCCCGCAAGACCGGCCGGCCCGGCGCCTGAGAGCGCCACCCCAGCTGCTCCGACTGTGGACCGCAAACAGATCCACCGCTGCCGCTTGGCGACTCACACTATCTTTTCGGCTCTCGCCCTACAGTCAGGGAGGAAAGCGATGTGCCTCGACTCGAGGCACGCGTCCCCGGACCCCAGCACCGCCGCAGTGTCGAATGTGCTCGAGGGGGCTGACGGCTGCCTCAGCCGGTCCGATCGGGAGATGATGGCTTGGACCGAGGGCGTCCTCACCGCCGCGGCGGTTGGACCGGAGCGCACGCGCCCCGACGAGTGGGCGAAGGCCGTGTTCGGGCCCGATCGCAAATACGAGGATGCCGAGCAAGCGCAGGCGAGCATCACGATGCTCGCCATGGCAGACATTTTCGTCACCTAATTCACAGAAGCTACGGAGCCCACCGCGTCTGCGGAGGCACCTGCGTCACATTCTCCCGGGCCGCAGGCGTTGGCACAGTTGGAAAATCCGCCGCCATGGTCACGGCGTGCGCGGATGCTTATAGTGCCTGCCAACTGCGGAAGGGGGATGCATGCGGGACAATCGCGAGCGCATCGTCGACGATGCTTGCACGGCCTGGGAAGCGGGAAACGCCACGGCAGCGCTGGTCGACTTCGCCGACGACGTGGTCTTTTCTGTGCACGCGCCGGAGCCTGCGGCGTCCGTCGTCGGCTGCGGGCAAGGCAAAGCCGAGCTGGCGCGTCGGCTGGGCGCGTACCTCGATAACATCCAGGTCCGGTACTACGAGGTGCTGCGCATCGTGGTGCGCAGGGACGGCACGCTCCGCAGCAGCGTCCGCTTCATCTACCGCCACAAGCGCGAGCCCTTCGAGATCGAAGGCACCATGAGCCACGTCTGGCGGTTCGCGGGCGACAAGGTCGTGCGCTTCGAAATCTACTACGACGCGCTGCGCATGCGCGCCTTCTATGATCTGGTTGCCGACCACAGCGACCGCCGAGCGTGAGCTCGGTGGCGGGCGCTGGTCCGCCCGCCCGGGAGCGAAGCATGCCGATCCAGGCAAAGCCGTATGCCGCAAAGAAGACCGCCGAGGTGAATGGCCGTCGCATGGCCTACATCGACGTCGGTGCCGGGCCCGCGATCGTGTTCCAGCACGGCAACCCCACCTCGTCCTATCTGTGGCGCAACATCATGCCCCACGGCGAGGGGCTCGGCCGTCTCGTCGCCTGTGACCTGATCGGCATGGGCGACAGCGACAAGCTCGCCCCCTCCGGCCCCGACCGCTACGGCTACGCCGAGCAGCGCGAATTCCTGTTTGCGCTGTGGGACCAGCTGGCGCTGGGCTCCCGCATCGTCCTCGTGCTGCACGACTGGGGCTCCGCGCTCGGCTTCGAGTGGGCCCGCCGCAACCCCGACCGCGTTGCCGGCATCGCCTACATGGAGGCGCTGGTCACGCCCGTCACCTGGAGCGACTGGCCGGAGAATGCGCGCCGCGTGTTCCAGAACTTCCGCTCGCCCGCCGGCGAGGAGATGGTGCTGGAGAAGAACGTGTTCGTCGAGCGCGTGCTGCCGGGCTCGATCCTGCGCAAGCTCGCCGACGCGGAGATGGCCGAGTACCGCCGCCCCTTCGCCTCCCCCGGCGAGGACCGCCGGCCGACGCTGAGCTGGCCGCGCCAGATCCCGATCGAGGGCTCACCGGCCGACGTCGTCGCGGTGGTGTCGGACTATTCGGCCTGGCTCGCCAACAGCGACATCCCCAAGCTGTTCATCAATGCCGATCCCGGCTCGATCCTGGTCGGGCGCCAGCGCGAGGTGTGCCGCGCCTGGCCCAACCAGACCGAGGTCAACGTCAAGGGCTCGCACTTCATCCAGGAAGACAGCCCCGACGAAATCGGGGAAGCGATTGCCGCGTTCGTGCGCAGGCTGCGATCACCCTCCCCTTGACGGGGAGGGCGGCGAAGCGCTCTCGAGCGCTGAGCCGGGTGGGGTGATCCGCGAGCGCAACCTGCGAGGCTTGCCTTCAAGCCGCCACCTTCGCCGCCTGCGCCTTGCGGAAGCGGATCATCGTGAACAGGCCCAAAGGGCGCAGCCCGCGCTTCTCGATCAGCTGCAGGTCTTCGCACACCAGCACGCGGTCGACGTCGAACACTGGGTGCCAGCCGAGCTTGTCGGCGAACGGCGCCATGCGGCGCTCCACCCAGCCACGCATGCCTTCCCAGCCGGGCCTACCCTGCTCCGCACTGAAGTGGTTGACGATGATGACGTCGCCGCCGGGACGGCACGCGCGCGAGAGCTCGCGCATCACCTTCTCGGGATCCGGCACCACGGTCATCACGTACATGGCGACGACCGTGTCGAACGACGCGTCGGGAAACTCGAGCTCGCTCGCATCCATCTCGTGCAGGCCAGTGACGTTGGTGAGGCCCTCGGTGGCCACGCGCTCGCGTGCCTTCTCCAACATCTCCGGCGAGAGGTCGATGCCGACGATCTCCAGATGCTTGCCGTAGGTCGGCAGCGACAGCCCCGTGCCGACGCCGACCTCGAGCACGCGGCCCCGGCTCTGGTTGATGATCTCGACCGAATGCTTGCGCCCTTCGGCGGCCACCCGCCCGAAGGTGTGGTCGTAAACCGGCGCCCAGCGACGGTATGCGCTTTTGATGGCGTCCTCGTCCATCTTCGTGCCGGCGTCGTCGGCACCATCCTTGAAACGCTTGAAGAACTTCGGCGTGCGCTGCTCTTCCAAACGCTGCGTCGACCTCATCACCTGCTCGTCTCCCTCAATTCACCAACGTTATCACTGGCGCTGTCACTGACACGCTCTGCCGGCCGTGCGTCCAGGGCGGCGGCCTCCGGCTGCTCGGCCCGGCTCAAGGCGCGGCCGATCCATCCCCCACCCAGCACCCGTGCGCGCGGGTCGCTGTCGGCATAAAATACGCACGCCTGACCGGCGGCGATACCGTATTCACCATCGCGCAGCAGGACCTTGCAATCTTCCTCGCCGCCGGCCGGGAACAGGGTCGCCGGCTGCGGCGGCGACGTGGAGCGCACCCGCACGGCAACCTGCATGCCCTCGGCGGGGATCGCCTCGTCGCCCAGCCAGTTGACGTTCCTAAGGGTGATCCAATGCGCATGCAAGCTCTCGCGCGGGCCCACGACGACCCGCTTGGCCGCCGCCTCGAGCCGCACGACGTAGAGCGGTGCGGCGCCGGCGATGCCGAGCCCGCGGCGCTGGCCGATGGTGTAATTGATGATGCCCGCATGCCGCCCGAGCACGCGTCCGTCGATATGCACGATGTCGCCGGCTTCGGACGCCCCGGGTCTCAGGCGCTCGACGATGCTGGTATAGCGCCCCTGTGGCACGAAGCAGATGTCCTGGCTGTCTGACTTGTCGGCAACCGGCAGCGCCAGGTTGCGTGCAAGCGCGCGCACCTGCGCCTTCTGGTAGGTGCCGAGCGGGAACTCCAGCCAGTCGAGCTGTGCCCGCGTGGTGGCGAACAGGAAGTAGCTCTGGTCGCGCTCCGCGTCGCAGGCTCTATGCAACGCGGGTCCGGCCGCTTCGTTCCGCACCTCGATGTAGTGTCCGGTGGCGAGCGCGTCGGCCTCGAGATCCCGCGCGGTTGCGAGCAGCTCGTGAAACTTGATCTGCTGATTGCAGGTCACGCACGGGATCGGCGTCTCGCCGGCGACGTAGCTCTCCGCGAACGACTGCATCACCGTCGCCTTGAAGCGCTGCTCGTAGTCCAGGACGTAGTGGGCGATGCCGAGCCGATCGGCGACGCGGCGGGCGTCGTGGATATCCTGGCCGGCGCAGCAGGAGCCGCGCTTGCCGACGGCAGCGCCGTGATCATAAAGCTGCAGGGTGACGCCGATGACGTCGTGGCCCTGCTCCTTGAGCAAGGCGGCCACCACCGCGGAATCGACGCCACCCGACATCGCCACGACAATGCGGCGGCGCTTGCGCTGGCGAGAGGGCGAAGCCTTGCGAGGGGTCATGTCCGCAAAATCGGCTGACAGGCAGTTAACCAGGATTCCGGCACTCTACCCTTCCCCAAAGGCGGCGGCACTATGGATGCATGGAGGGGCACAATCAAGGCGCAAGTCCTCGGCGGATCGGGCGCGCCGGTGACACGCCAAAAGGTTAGAGGGCAAGTGTAAGCGCCGTGCCGAACCGGCACAACTGCCGCAGTGACGCGATGCGTCGGGGAGCAGCGAGATGAAGGATCGTTAGAATTAACCAATAGAACGCAAGAATTAACCATCGGCCAAGCAAATAACGGCGCAGCGCTTCTTGCAGTATTTACCGTGTCACTTAGGTCGACTTTAATTGCGTTCGGCTAGTGTCGTGAGCAGGTCAGAAAAAGAGTTATGAGTATCATGACCGATCAACAGTACAGGGCGCGGGTCCGCTACGTCATCGGACCGGACGGAAGTCCGCTGACAGTCGCTGATCTTCCGCCCAAGGACACCAAGCGCTGGGTCATACGGCGCAAAGCGGAGGTGGTTGCAGCGGTCCGTGGCGGGCTTCTGAGCCTCGAGGAGGCGTGCGAGCGCTACAAGCTGACCGTCGACGAGTTCCTGTCGTGGCAGCGCTCGATAGACCGTTACGGCCTGCCGGGACTGCGCGCGACCCGCATCCAGGACTATCGGGACTGATCCCACGCCTTCGTCGCCGCCAGCCGCACCGCGAGCCCATGCCCGGCGCCCGCGATGCGGGTCGCACTTGCAGATACGCCGCCCGCTGACGCCCTGCGACCATGTCAGCGCGGACTATTGCGTGCACCTTTGCTCTTGGCGGGTGGTTGCGGCGGAGGCGCCATCGCTTGCGGCCGACCGAGTGCGCCAGCCTGGCACCCCGCACCACCTCTCGCCCACGTCTCCACGTCTCGCACCATCGGCTGTGCCAGGCCGTCGGGGACCTTGATCGGCATGATGCCGACGCGCACGCCCGTCACCTCGCCCGTGAACGAAACGCGGAACGCGCGGTGGCCGCGCGGGTCCCGCAACGAGGCATCGCGCTCGTGCAGCACGATCTCGGCGGCGGCGCCCTGGGCAGGGGAAGCTGCCTCGGCGTTGAAAATATGGGTGGCTTTGAGCGGCCCGTCGGGGCCGAACCAACAGCGTAGCGCGCCGCGTGCGACCTGCGCATAGACCTCCGTCGCGGTGCCTGGCGCCATGATGGTCGTTTCGATCTGAGCCAGCGCGGTGGCCGATGGAGCGGCGGCCCCGGTCTCGAGCGGTGGCGAGCCGGAGGGCAGCGCCGGAGGATTGCTGGACGCGCAGCCGCCCGCGCTGGTCGCCAGCATTGCCAGGATTGAGATCGTGGCTGGCCGCAACATTGCGCTCCAAGGCACCTCGCTGACGGGCTCGCGCCGGCGTGCGCCCGGGCTCACGAGCCTGCACGCCGAGCATGAGCAGGATCGCTTTGTATGGAAGGACGCCAGTCTCGCACTACACGTATCGGCCGAAGCGTGAATCCTGCCCTGTTCCATTGAGTGGAGCGAGATTCACGTTTCAGGTGGAAGCCAAGCGCTGCCGCCTGAAACGATCTCGCTCCACGGAATCGCCGAGTTGCGCGACCGACATTGCCACGGCGCCTCGAGCAGCGGCAAGGCGGCCTGTGGAAATCGGCACCTCGCCGAGGCGCGGGCGCCGGAGATGCCGGTCCCGCCGCAAGTCACGACGTCGGCAACCGCATGCCGGGCGATGCGCTCGTCAATGGGGCGCGGGACGCGGGACGCGGCAGCAATAGTAGGTGCACCGCGTGTGCTCTCAACCGATCATCGCGCTGGTGCGATCGACCTTGAGATGCCGATCGGTTTCGCGACTCTCCGGCGGCTCGAGCTTGCTCAGCTCCAACGCCACCTCCTCGTGCTCGCGCTTTGCGGCATCGAGCTTCACCTTCAGATCGACGACTGAGTTCAGCAGGTTGGTGCGGCGCAGCCGCGCGGCCTTGGCGAATGTCGAGTAGGCGAAATGCGCCGGGTCCTTGATGCCGGTGCGCTCCTCCTCGGCGGCGATCTGTCGTGCCAGATCAGCGGCGATCTGCTCGAAGTCGAGAACCATGGTTTCCATCGACGCGACTTTGCGCGCCTTCTCGGTCACTTCGAACCGCTTCAATCGCAGCGCTGTGTCACGTGGCTTCATTGTTCGATACCCCCAACATGTCCGAACAGCTCGCTCCGGTCATTGCGTTCCAAAGTGGCTTGTCCAGGTTTGAGTACGTGCAAGGACAAATTAAGCAAGCGACGTGCCAGAGGGATCGAGCGGTTTACCCACCTGAGACGGCGGATGCTGCGCGGTCGCCGGACAGTCGCGGCAGCCGGCCGTTCTCCCCATCCTTGGCCAATTTATTATACGAGCCTTTAAGTTGCGGTAAAGCAACGCGTTAGGGGCATCCTGTCAGACGGCCGCGTGGGCTGCCGTTTTTTTGCTGGTGCCCCCCTAGGGCTTGAGTCGCAAATCAGTTAGATACGGCTTGCGGGCGGTCCGCATTCGGGTCAAGGGGGCGGGCGACAGGCCTTCTGGTCGGTGCCGCGACCAGCCGTGTCGGGGGTTCTTCAAGGCAACTGCGTGCCCTTTTGGGGCGGGAGCGCGCTGGTCGGGCGCGGGGTGCCTTTGCGCGCGTGCTTGTGCCGGTGGAAAGGATGTTGGTGTGAACTCGTGTACAAAAACAGGCTGGCTCGAAAGGTAAAATTAGGATTTGTTAACCTCTGGAGACTAAGTTGCTAACAACGACTTAGTCGTATCACCAGCGGTAGCTCCTCAAACACCGGGCAGCGAGCCCTGAACTGGGTTCGGAAGCGAGGAAAGACATGCGAGTCCTTTTGATCGAGGACGATAGCGCGACGGCGCAGAGCATCGAGCTAATGCTCCAGTCCGAGGGCTTCAACGTATACACCACGGACCTTGGTGAAGAGGGCGTAGATCTCGGCAAGCTCTACGACTACGACATCATCCTTCTGGATCTCAACTTGCCGGATATGAGCGGCTACGAGGTCCTTAAGACGCTCCGCGTCAGCAAGGTGCAGACCCCCATCCTGATCCTCTCCGGTCTTGCCGGCATCGAGGACAAGGTCCGCGGCCTGGGCTTCGGCGCCGACGACTACATGACCAAGCCCTTCCACAAGGACGAGCTGGTTGCACGCATCCACGCGATCGTTCGCCGCTCCAAGGGCCATGCCCAGTCCGTGATCGAGACCGGCGAGCTGAAGGTCAACCTCGACACCAAGACGGTCGAGGTCAACACCCAGCGGGTGCACCTGACCAGCAAAGAATACCAGATGCTCGAGCTGCTTTCCTTGCGCAAGGGTACCACCCTCACCAAGGAGATGTTCCTCAATCACCTCTACGGCGGCATGGACGAGCCGGAGCTCAAGATCATCGACGTTTTCATCTGCAAGCTGCGCAAGAAGCTGCAGGCGGCCACCGGTGGCCAGCACTATATCGAGACCGTATGGGGCCGTGGCTACGTGCTGCGCGATCCGGCCGACGAGCACGTGGCGGCCTGACGCGATCGGGGTTTGGTCGCGCCGGCGCGCCGCCAGCGAAATTTCCGTGACGCCGCTTCGCTGCAACTCCAGGGAGCCCGATTGGGCTCCCTTTTTCTTTGCCCCCGACGGTCCCGGCACGCGAGCTGGCTTGGACATCGCGGGTGCGCGACCGTACTTTGCTTTCCTCTGACCGCGAGCGATTTGCGATAGTGCGGTGTGTCACGAGCAGGAGCAAGCATGGCCACCTCAGTAGCCTCGCCGGTTGCCGGCCAACTGATCCACCGCCTGGTGCAGGTCGGCGATGCCGTCGACGCCGACACCGAGGTGGCCATCGTCGAGGCCATGAAGATGCACATCCCCGTCAGCGCGGAGCAGGCGGGTCGTGTGGCGAAGTGGCTGGTCGAGGAGCTAGCCCAGGTCGCCGAAGGCCAGGCCCTGTTGGTGCTGGAGCGCTGAGGGATGAGCTGGCAACCGGAGCTCGATGACCCGGAGAGCCGCCGGCGCCTGGCCGCCGGCCGCACTTCGGCTACAGGCGCTGAGCCAACAAGCCGCCGGCTGCGTTTTCCATATTGCCCGCCGACGTGCGCCGCGCCAAACTGACGTTAACGTCAACCAAGAGCCATCAAGGCCGGCTGAACGAGGAGGACCCCAATGTCAGACCGTCCGACGCTGAAGGTGCGCGTCGACCGCGACAAATGCCAGGGCCACAATCGCTGCAAGGCGCTGGCGCCCGAGCTGTTCGAGCTCGACGAATACGGCAACGCCCGCGAGAAGGGCGACGGCACCGTGCCGCCGGGGCTGGAGGACAAGGCCTATCTCGCCAAATCCAACTGCCCGGAGTTCGCCGTCGAAGTCATCGAAGTATAGGGGGGATACACCATGAGCCAGCGCCCGCCCGTCAGCGACTGGGCCACCGACTTCGATCATCTCGACCCCCGCTGGGTCGAAGACCCGTTCCCGATCTGGGACAAGCTGCGCAAGACCTGCCCGATCGCCCACACCGAGCGCTTCATGGGCGTGTACTTTCCGACCCGCTATGCGGACGTGCGCGCGGTCGCCTACGATACCGACAGCTTCTCCTCGCGCCGCGTGATCGTGCGCGAGACGCCGCCGCCGCGTATTCCGGCACCACCCATCACCTCCGATCCGCCCGAGCATCGCCCGGCGCGCATGGTGCTGCTGCCGCCCTTCACCCCCGACGCCATGAAGAAGCTGGAGCCGCGGGCGCGCGCGTTGGCGAATGAGTTGATCGACAAGTTCGCGAAGCGCGGCACCGCCGATGCGGCGGTCGAGTATGCGCAGGAAATTCCGGTGCGCCTGATCGCGCACTTGCTGGGCCTGCCCGAGGCCGACGGCAATCTCTATCGCAAGTGGATCAAGATGGTGCTCGAGGAGGGCATCACCGACGTCAGCATCGCCGTCCAGGCTGCAGGCGAGATGCAGCACTACTTCATGGGCTACGTGCACGAGCGCCTCGAGAAGCCCGGCGACGATCTGATCAGCTACTTGAACAGCGTCGAGTTCAAGGGCCAGAAGCTGTCGCCCGAGAACGTGATCGGCTCGCTGCGCCTGCTGCTGATTGCCGGCATCGACACCACCTGGAGCGGCATCGGCTCGTGCATCTGGCACCTGGCCACGCACCCCGAGGATCGCCGGCGGCTGGTGAAAGATCCGTCGCTCATGCCGACGGCCATCGAGGAGTTCCTGCGTGCCTATGCCCCCGTGACCATGGCGCGCGAGGTGGTGAAGGAGACCCAGATCAACGGCTGCACGTTCAAGCCGGGCCAAATGGTGCTACTTTCGTTCCCGGCCGCCTGCCGCGACCCGGAGATGTTCCCCGACGCCGACAAGGTGGTCATCGATCGCAAGGAGAACCGGCATGCCGCCTTCGGTCTCGGCATCCATCGCTGCGTCGGCTCCAACCTGGCGCGCCTGGAGATGACGGTCGCGGTCGAGGAACTCTTGAAGCGCATCCCCGAGTTCAGCCTCGCCGGCGAGGTCAAGTGGTCAGAAGGCACCGTGCGGGGTCCGCGGCGCCTTCCGATCAAGTTCTAGCGGGTATCGCATGTCGCAACCGCGTCCGCCCGTCACCGACTGGGCCACCGACTGGGATCACCTCGACCCACGCTGGGTCGAGGATCCCTATCCGATTTGGGATGAGCTCCGGCAAACCTGCCCGATCGCCCACACCCGGCGCTTCGAGGGCGTGTATTTGCCGACCCGCTACGCCGACGTGCGTGAGATCGCCTACGATCCCGAGCGCTTCTCCTCGCGCAAGACCGCGGTGCGCGAGGTTCACCTGTCTAGCGGCGGTGGCGCGCCCCCGATCACGTCCGATCCGCCGCGCCATCGCGTTGCGCGCATGGTGCTGCTGCCGCCGTTCACACCCAAGGCCATCGAGGTGCTGACACCCAAGGCGCGGGTGATCTGCAACCAGCTGATCGATGCCTTCATCGACAAGGGCGGATGCGACGGCGCCGTCGACTACGCCCAGCACATCCCCGTTCGGGTCATCGCGCACATGCTTGGCGTGCCCGAGACGGATGGCGACCTCTTTCGCGACTGGATCAATGCGATCCTGAACGAAGGCATCACGGACTACGCGGCCCTCATGCGCGGCCTCGAGGAGATGACCGAGTATTTCCGCGTGCATCTGGACGAGCGCCGCAAAAACCCCGGCGGCGACGACCTGATCAGCTATCTGGAACGGCAGACCTACCCGGATGGTGCATCGTTCAAAGACAATCACATCTTGGGATCCCTGCGTCTCCTGCTGGTCGCCGGTATCGACACGACCTGGAGCGGCATCGGCTCGTGCATCTGGCACCTCGCCACGCACGCCGACGATCGTCGTCGGCTGGTCCGCGATCCGTCACTCATGCCGACCGCCATCGAGGAGTTTCTGCGCGCCTACGCGCCGGTGACCATGGCGCGCGAAGTGAAGCAAGACACCCAGATCAACGGCTGCACGTTCAGGGCCGGGCAGATGGTCATGCTGTCTTTCCCTGCCGCCAACCGCGACCCGGAGATGTTCCCCAACGCCGACAAGGTGGTCATCGACCGCAAGGAGAACCGCCACGCCGCCTTCGGCCTCGGCATCCACCGCTGCATCGGTTCGAACCTGGCGCGCATGGAGCTGACGGTGGCGGTCGAGGAATTCCTGAAACGCATCCCCGAGTTCAGCCTCGCCGGCAACGTCACGTGGTCTGAGGGCACCGTGCGCGGCCCCCGCAAGCTGCCGATCAGGTTCTGATCCTGTCATCCCGGAATTCGCGCCAGCGAATATCCGGGACGCAGCGCGGGATGACAGCTGCGCGCAAGTCGGTTAGGGAGAGCGCCCGACCGCTTGGATCGCGCCCGACATGCCCCTCAAAGCCGCCATCGTCCCCGTCACGCTCTTCCAGCAGAACTGCACGTTGCTGTGGGACGAGGCCTCCAAGCGGGGCGCAGTGGTGGATCCCGGCGGCGATCTCGACCGCATCGGCGAGGCGATCGACAAGATCGGGCTCCAGGTCGAGAAGATCATCCTCACCCACGGCCACATCGATCACGCGGGCGGCGCGGCCGAGCTCAAGGAGAAGCTCGGCGGCATCCCCATCGAAGGCCCGCACAAGGCCGACAAGTTCCTGCTCGACGGCCTCGCCGCCCAGGGCGCGGGCTTCGGAATGACCGGTGTGCGCGCCGTCACGCCCGACCGCTGGCTCGCCGAGGGCGACGCTGTGACGGCCGGCGCTACCACCTTCTCGGTGTTGCATTGCCCCGGCCATTCGCCGGGCTCGGTGGTGTTGTTCAACGCCCAGCAGCGGTTTGCCCTGGTCGGCGACGTGCTGTTTCGCGGCTCGATCGGCCGCACCGACTTCCCCTATGGCGACCACGACGCGTTGATCCACGCCATCAAGACCAAGCTGCTTCCCCTCGGCGACGACGTCGTCTTCATCTGCGGCCACGGCCCCATGAGCACCATCGGCGACGAGCGCCAGAGCAACCCCTTCATCGCCTGATTTTGCAGGCTGCGCCCTCCTCCTTGCGGGAAGGGGCTGGGGGCAGGAGGGTGTGCCCTCCACCTTCCTTGCCGCGCGCGTTAGCCGCTCAGCAGGAAGTCGTGCGCGAGCGCCAGGAACTCGGCCAGTCGGTCGTGGTGCACCCAATGGCCTGCCCCCTCGACGGTGACGATATCCGAGTTCTTGAAGTGCTGCGCCCGACCGTCCTTGGCCGGATTGGAGGCCCAGCTCTCCTTGCCGTACATCAAAAGCGTCGGGCAGCTGATGCGGCTCCACAGCGCTTCCACATCGGCGTTCGTCATGTCGTAGGGCGGCCAGGAGCGCACGTAGTTGTCGAACTTCCAGCTGTAGGTGCCGTCCTCGTTCTGGTTGACGCCGTGCTGCGTCAGATGGCGCGCCTGCTCGGGCGAGAGGTGCTTGTTTTCCTCCTGCATGCGCTTCCACGCGTCCTCGATGGTCGCGTAGCGGCGCGGCAGACGGCCCGAGAGCGCGCGCTGCTCGGCGATCCAGGCCTGCATGCGCTCGGGGAAGGGCTTGGCGAAGCGCTCGGCCAGCATCTTCGGGGATGGGCCGAGCCCCTCGATGGCAACGAGCCTGGCGACGTTCTCGGGGTAGAGTCCAGCGTAGCGCAGCGCGATGTTGCCGCCCAGCGAATGGGCGATGATGGTGACCGGGGCGACCTTGAGCTGATGGATCAGCTGGGCCAGATCGTAGATGTAGCCGGCCATCATGTAGGTGCCGTCCTGCGACCACTGGCTGTCGCCGTGGCCCCTCAGGTCCGGGGCGATGATGTGCCAGTCCTGGCGCAGCTCCTGGGCAACCCAGTCCCAGTTGCGGCAATGGTCGCGGCCACCGTGCACCAGCAGCAGCGGGGGCGCCTCCGGGTTGCCCCAGTCGACGTAGTGCAGGCGCAGACGCTGCGAGAAGTAGACGCGCGAGGTGGGGCCTGGCTGGGTCTGTTCCGACATGACGGGCGCTCGAAGCCTTCGAGGGGTTGCGCAGCCGCGAAGCCTAGCGCCGCGCCGGGCGCTGCGGAAGCGCGGCGCATGCAGCCCAGCGTCGCGCACCTGCTTTGCGCCGGCAGCGGGGCAGATTCGATGAATCCGGCGTTGTCCGATGCGGGCGGGCCGCCGCATGATGGATCGCGATCACGTCATCCCCGGATGGAGAGGTGGCATGGCAGGCACGAGAACTTACACCGGCGGCTGCCACTGCGGCGCCGTGCGCTACGAGGTGACCACCGATCCGGCCAAGGCGATGGCCTGCAACTGCTCCAAGTGCGCCAAGCACGGCCTGTGGCTGACGTTCGCCAAGCCGCAGCAGTTCAAGCTCACCTGCGGCCTCGAGGCGCTGTGCGACTACCAGTTCAACAAGCACGTGATCCACCACGTGTTCTGTCGCAGCTGCGGGGTGGAATCGTTTGCCCGAGGCACCAGCAAGGACGGCAGCGAGATGTTCGCCATCAACGTGCGCTGCCTCGACGGCATCGACATCGCCAAGCTCAGCCCCAAGCCGTTCGACGGCCGGAGCTCGTAGGCCCGCCTTTCGGGTCCTGCGCGACGTGGCGGCCGCGCACGAGGTCACACCATCTTGCCGATGATGCCCGTCATGTCCTTGCCGGAGAACGCGCGCAGCGTCTGCGTCTTGACGTTGCCGAGCTTGGCGACCGACAGCGAGAACGCCGTCATGCTCTCGTCGTCGGGTGCCTCGAACACCGCCACCACATCGTATTGTCCGAGCGTCCAGTAGCTCTCCTTCATCGTCAGCCCGGCCTTCTTGGCGAGGGCCCTGACCGCGTCGGTGCGCTTCACCGTGTCCTTGATGCCCTTGATGCCTTGCTCGGTGTAGCTGGCGAGCAAAATGTAGGTTGCCATGAACGTCTCCTCCAAGCGTGCGCCCTGCCGCCGCGGCGGCCAGCCTATTCCCGATCCGACGCCATGGGAAACGGCGCGCCGGCGGCGCCCGGATCGTCCGCCGGGGTGCCGGGTTCGCCTGCAACTTTCGGCCGCCGCTCCACGCGATCCCACAGCCCGAGCCGTTCGAGCTGCGCTTCGACGGCGAACTCGGTGCGGTTGTGGGCGCGCGCGAGCTGGGTTATCGAGCGACCGGCCTTGAATGCTGCGGCGAGCTCGCCGGCTTCGCCGTCGTACCAGCGAGCGCCCGACCGCGCCGGAAATCCGCGCTCACCGCGCGTGCGGGTCTTGCGTGCAGCGCCGAGCGCATCGAGCAAACCTTCCCAGGCGACCATCGGCAAGGTCAGCGCCCCGCCGTGCGGGGACGTCAGCGTCGCATGCAACCCGCCGTTGGCGACCTCGAACGTATAGCGGCCGTCACCCTGCCGCCACGCCACCCGCTCCCACACCATCGGCTCCATGGCCTGGCCGTGGGTGTATGCCTGCGACATGGCACGCCTCCAGACTGACGGTACACGCAACCATTGCACGGCATCCAGAACAAATCAAGAATATAATGGGAACTTTTGCGGCTTGTGTCCGTCTTTATCACCACGTATGGGCGGACTTGCTCCGGACTCGGATGGGGACGCCATGACCGGCATGCCGAAGGCGCTAGACCAGGATCGCTTCGGATTGCATCACGCCAGCTCCACGATCCACGTATCGGCCGAAGCGTGGATCCTTCCTTGTTATATCGGTTGGAGCACGCAATTCACCGGCGCGGCGCATCACGGGTGAACGCCGGAGCGCCATGCGCGGGGGTGCCCGCGCGTCAATGCCATCGGCGCGCGGCCAACAGGGGCTGAAGCTGTTGTTGGCGCGCGGCTCGCCTTGACAGTGCTCGGCACCGCTTCTTATATCGCGCACCCCAGAGCAAGATCGTTTCTGATCAAAGCGCTCGGCTTCGATCATGGAACGTGAATCTTGCTCTCGACTCTATGATCAGAGCAGGTTCACGCTTCGGCCGCCGCGTCTCGATCGAGACAAAGTCGTGCAATCCGAAGCGATCCTGCTCTGCGTAGGGCGCACGTGCGCCTTGGTATTTGGCGGAGTAGCTCAGTTGGTTAGAGCAGCGGAATCATAATCCGAAGGTCGCCGGTTCAAGTCCGGCCTCCGCTACCACCCTTGACAACACGGTCCGCTGGCCCTCTGGGAACGCGCTGCCGCCGATCAGGGCAGCCAGGCGGCCCTTGACCTCCACCTCGATGGCGCCGTCCGGTTTGGGGTGCACGGTGACGCTGTGCACGAGCGCGCGGAACTCGGCGCCGATGGTGCCGCGGTCGTCCGTGGCTGCGGCGTGCTCGGCCAGGGTCGCGGCCAGGGTATCCACTGCGGCGAGGTAGCGATCGAGGGCGGCCGGGTGCAGGGCGATGATCGTCGGCGGCTCGCCGGTTGCGGCCAGCTGCGCCGCGAGGTCCCGCTGCTCTACCTTGAGGCGGCCTAGGCGGGCCTTCGCATCACCTTCCTCGATCACGCCCCTGATTACCATGTCGACTGTGCGCTCGCGTTCCGCTCGAACGGCCGCCAGCTGTCTTTCGCACTTGCTGCGCATGGTCGAAGCGGTGGCGGCGAGCCGGCGCCGCTCCGCATTGTAGGTGCGCACATAGTGCTCGATCAGCCGCGGGTGCTGCAGCTCCTCGCGCATGCCGGCCAACACCGTGCGCTCGATCACGTCGATGTAGACGGTCTTGCGGTTGGGGCACGTGCCGGACTCGTACTGGGTCGAGCAGCGGATGCGCCGACGCGAGCCTTTGAGGCCATAGACCGACATGCCGGACCCGCAGGAGCCGCACCTGAGCAGGCCAGACAGCAGGTGCACCGGGCGCCGCTTGGCGTGGCTCGGCAGCACCGCCTTCTGCGCTTTGAGCGCGCGGACCCGCTCCCACGTTTCCCTGTCGACGATCGCGAGATGCGGCGCGTCGATCGCCTGCCATTGGTCCTTCGGATTCGGCCTCGAGATGCGAAGGCCCGTGTCCGGGTCTTTGACCATGCGCACCTTGTTCCAGACGATGCGACCGGCATAGAGCTCGTTTTGCAGGATCCCGGCGCCGCGCTGGCTGTTGCCGTTGATCGTGCTGGCGTTCCAGCGCGTGCCACGCGGCGGCGCGATGCCTTCGCGGTTGAGATCGCCGGCGATGTTGCGGGGCGTGCCGCCGGCGACGTACTCGGCGAAGATGCGTCGCACGATGGCGGCCTCGCCTTCGACGATCGCCAGCTCGCCCTTCTTTCCCGGCACAGCACGGTAGCCGTAGGCGCGGCCGCCGGGATGCCGGCCGTCGCGGAGCACGCCCGCCATGCCGCGGCGAACCTTCTTGGCGCCGTCCTCGCGTTGCAGCTGGCCGACCAGGCCCCGGAGCCCGACCAGGATGGAATCGGCCGTGCCGTCGTTCACGCCGCGGATCTCGATGCCGAGGAACGTCAGCCGCTTGTAGATGTTGGCCAGGTCGGCCATGTCGCGCGAAAGGCGATCGAGCGCTTCGACCACCACGACGTCGAAGGCGCGCTCGCGCGCGGCGTCCATCAGCCGTTTCAGCCCGTCGCGGCCGTGCTCTGAAGCGCCGGAGCGCGCTGCATCATTGAAGGTAGCTACGACCTGGAGCTGCTGCTTGGCGGCGAAGCCACGGCAGAGTGCGACCTGGTCTTCGATCGACTTCTCGTTCTGCAGCTCTGTGCTGTAGCGAGCATAAATGGCCGCGCGCATCAGTCCTGAGCGTCCCCTGCCGCCGCTGCTTGCCGACCGGGCTTGCACGAAGAATCGGAACGCTGAGCTGCAGCATGATCGCGTCGCGCGTCCGCGATCGCAAGGGCCTCGATGAAACGAATCAGGGCGGGGTCGGGCGGCGACTGTTGTCGGGCCTGTCGGCGCAGAGGTGTCGGCGCGGTTGCCACCAGCTTCGTCCTGCAATCGTGGTCGATGCAGGGCGAAGGCTAGTGCGCGCGCCAGGCTTCACCGGGAAATCAGTCCCGCTGTGCAAATTCCAGAACGAGAATGGCCTCGATGGCCCCCTCCGCCAGGAGTCGGCGCCAGTGATAATCCATTGGCACCACGATTCCCATGGGCGAAACCGGTTGTCCGGTCACGGGCTCGACCACGATCCTACCGAGGTGGGGACGGACGAGCGCCATCCGAATCGCGTCCCCTGCTGCACCAACATCGGCTCGACGACGATGGCGACGAGCGTCGCGAGACGCGTCCTCAACGCGGCGCGTCGCCGCCGCGAGGCTCGTGGCCGGCACCTCGGCCGAATGCGCCACGGTTTCGGCTGCGCGACGTAGGCTGGTCGGCTCGCCAGACTCGCGTTGACGCTCGATTTCCAACTCGACGCGCGTGGGCATCAGGTGGCGCGCATCATGGACAGACGTTCGGATACCAGCGAGCCGCTGGTGCGCGGATCTCCCGTCCAGCCCAGCCGTTTGCAGAATGCGCAACGCCTCGCGGAGGACCGGGTGTCCCAGCACCTCGTAAACCTCAACCAGCCACTGATAGCCAGCGTTGTGACGGCGCATCCGGCCCCGCTTTCGTGCGCGATCGTCGTCCCGGCGGGATTTGATCTCGGCCGATGGGTAGCTGTCGGCCCGGTCCGCGGTCTCGTTCGCGCGCAATTTCGTGCGCCGCGGTAAATCGCTCCTCACCCGCACCATCACCCGCACCCCTCTGATGGGATTTTCCACAGCGCCCTAGAATTCCTGGCGGCGGCCTGCGGCGTCCCTACCGTCAACCCGGATCAACGCAGAGCCACCGGTGACCGCAATGGGCAATGATCAGGTTGCGTGCGCAGTGCCAACCCCGACCGTGGAAAAAACGGTGGGTAACGACGGCGCAGCCGACTACCTGGGCGTATCGCGGAAAACGCTGCCCACCTGGCGCACCAAAGGACGATCGCCGCCGTTCTGCAAAATCGGGAAACGGGTGGTGTACCGCCTCTCAGACCTCGACGCGTTCCTGGCCCGTGCGGTGCGGACATCCACCCGAGACCGGATTGAGTAGGGCCTGGCCTCGCGGCTGTGGCGCGTGCGTGGCGTCCGCGTGGGTTGCGTTTCGGTTGCGTGAGGGGCGGATCAGGCGTTCGAGCGCCCGATCCGCCTTGTGAGTCGACCCTCCACCACGAGGCCGGACACAGCTCATGAGCGCCGATTCGATACCAGACTCCGATGCGGCTAGCCATACCAAGCGAGCATCCGTGACCTCACCGAGCCGAGGACACGATGGACAGCCAACGCGATAGGAGGGCTGCGGCGCTAGCTGCTGCAATGCGCGGGGAGTGCTCATCATGAGCAATCTCGTGCAGGGCCTCGTCTGGAACATCGACTTTCCGGGCGAAGGCAAGATCATCGCCCTGAAGTTTGCTGACAATGCCCACGACGACGGGACCAACGTGTTCCCGTCAACCGCCCACGTCGCCACCAAGACCGGGAAATCCCGATCGACGGTCTGCAAGATTCGCGTCGCACTAGAGCATTGCGGGTTGCTGAACGTGGTGGGGTCACGCGACAGGCGCAGCGGCACGATCATCACAGGCGGACGAAGCCGCGGTGGTACCGAGACGACCGTCCTAGCGTTCGACATAGAACTGCTGCGGCGGCTGGAGCGGCGGCGCGAGGGTGGCCGAGAAATTCCACCGGAGCTGATGCTGGTCGAGGCGGAGATAGAGCGCCAGGCCACAAATCGGGATGGCTCGCCGAAGAACAATGACGATGGCACGCCGAGGCTGACGAAGACCTATGTTTACGAGATCAAACCTTACGAGCCTGCCGTCCGTAGTGCGGACAGCTCACCTGTCCGCGACACGGATAGCCCCCCATCCGCGGGACGGACAGCACCTGTCCGCCAGGCGGATGGCACCCGTCCGCCGGGCGGACACGAACCTAGTACTAAAACCGCCCTTCAACCCTCACTCACAGAAACGGCGAGAGAGAGAGACGCCTATGCAACGTTGATTGCAGAGCTGCGCGCCGAGGGGCAGCCGGCGCACGTGCTCGATGCGTTCATCGTGCCGGTGCTGAACTGCGTCACCATCGGCCACCCCCAGCCCAAGGGCCTGCTGGGCGAGATCTGCAAGGCGCTGGCCGAGTATCCCGACCGCCTGCTGGCGATCGCGGCCGCCCATTTCACCACCGAGCGCAAGAAGCTGGTGTCCAAAAAGGACGTGCTCGACGCCGTCAAGGCCGTCTACCCCAAGGCCGTCCTGAAGATCGGCCGCGAGCACCCGGGCTTTGCCGCCTGGCTGGCGTTCTTCACCGCCAAGGGCATGACCGGCCGCATCAACCTCGCCAGCAACCAGGGCTTCGTCTGGGAGCTGACCGAGTTTCCGCCGCCGGGGCATTGGCAAGGCGCCGCGCTCGAACTGGCGGGAGCCAGCTGATGCCACGCCGAACGGGAGCGCAGGTCTGCCGCCGGTCACGTCGAGAGATACCGGCGGCCGAGCGCGAGGCGATCCGCGCGAAGCACGCTGCCGGCGCGAAGGCGGTCGAGCTTGCCGTGCAGCACGCCCTTCACCGGCGAACGATCGAGAAGATCGTGCGGCCAACGGACAAGGTCGCGGTGGCTGGGCCATCCAGGTGCCGGCGAGCCATCCCCGCCGCGGCGAACGCGGCCAGCGGTCAAGCGCTCGGACCCCGCGTGAAGGCCCGGCTGTGGTCCGCCAAGTGGTATCGGCTCAACCAGGCCGCATTCGCCGACGGCATGCGACGTGCGCACCCCGAGCTAATTCCCGAGTGTGCCGCGATTTACCCTCCCAAGCCGCAAGCGACTCAACGCGAATCAGGCGGCTTTGCAGAAGCGGAGGCGTCCTAGCTTGCTCGGCATCGAAAAAATCGCGATTGTGCTCGGCTTCCTGGCCTTTGGCCGGGCCAGGCCAATGCCCGTGCGGACCGCCACGGCGGCGACTCAGGCGCGCCGCAGCGGTGGCGCTGCGCCGGTGCTGACGGTGACTCCAGTGCCGCTCTACCGCTCTGCTGAGCAACACGCCGAGGCCCTGCTCGCGTACCTGCAGGACCCCCTGCCGCTCGAAATGGCGGCGCCGGGGGTCTGCATCCTGGCTACGCAGCGCCAACCGCACATGCAGCAGGTCTACGGCGCGATGTGCCTGCAGCAGGGGTGGGCGCAGCACCCGTGGGACAACGTGGCCGGCCACTACTGTCAGATGACCACTGCGGGATTCAAAATCTACGTGGGGCCAGAGCGCCGCCGCGCGCATTTCGTGCCGGCTCCGGGGCGGCCCAACGCCGCCGCCGTGGCGACTCCGAACCGCCGCCGCACCAAGTTGGAGCGGCCTTGGCTGCAGGCCCCGCTGTTCGAGCCACGTGGCATGACAGCCGAGGGCGAGGTCGCCATGCATCCGGCGCGGGGTTCGGAGCAGGCGGCCGAGGCGCGCATCAAAGCCTGCGGCACCGCCGTCGGGCCAGCAAGGCACAATCGCAGACAGCCGCCGGCAGATGTGCCGCAGCTGGCACACGCCGCTTAGGGGGGCAAGGACCATGGCCAGGAAACGGGACGAACAGGTGGATTCTGTCGAGGAAGGGATCGACGCCAACGCATCGCCGGTAGAAGCGACGCCGGCCGGCTCTGAGCCCGACGAGGAGCTGCCACCGCCAGCACCGACCGCGGCCGCCGAGGCGCTCGACCTCGAGGGCCGGCTCGCCGCGATCAGAGCACGGCGCTCCGAGCTTTCGGCAGCAGCGGACAGCGTTGGAATGGCACGCGCCGCGCGCCTGCTAGCACAACCCGGCAGCCGGGAGACCGCCGCCGAGAGGAACGCTCGGGCTGCCGTCGAGTCGGAGATCCAGGACTGCAACGCAGCGATCGAGATGGCAGAGAGCCAGCTCGCTGCGCTGGAGCCGGAGATCGAGCGCGAGCGTGTAACAGCCGACGAGGCGAGGCGCTTCGAGCGGGCTCGCCGCATGGCCGCCGCGTTGCCGGCGATCGGCGCGCAGCTCGACGCGGTTCTGCGTCTGGTCGAGCAGGCGACCGAGGGCGACCCGGAGCACCGCGCTGCACTGCAAACTGACGTTGGCCGGGCCTACCGCGATGCGGTGGCGCTTTCGAATGTGGGGCGGCCGGCGAGCGTGGTGCCAGCGCTGGAGCGCAAGGCCGATGAGCTGCTGCGCTGGGTCGAGAGCCGCGAGAACCCGATTGCCGGGCCCGGGTCAGAACAGGTCCCCGAGGTCGCCATCTACGCTCTCGCCAATTTCGAATACAAATTGCCTGGCCCCAGGAATGCCGGCCGCACGATTCCGGCCGGCACCATCATCATGATCGAGCCGAACGCGGCCGCGCGTGCTGTTGCAACGCGCGTGGCGCAGATCCTCGATCAGCCGGGCGACCAGACGATGCGTGTGACGATGTTGCGCAACACGCCGGCCGGTGAGGACCGCATCTGGCCGGCCGACTGGCGCGGTGCCCTTCCCTATGCACGCGCGCGCGAGCTGATCGCGTCTGGCGCTGCGGAGCGGCGCATCGAGCTCTCGCCCGAGGAGGTCGCGTTCCACCGACGCGAGCACTCTGAGAATTTGCCGCGCGGCAAATGGATCGACCTCGGCATGATCGACGGTGCGTCGCCGACACCACCACTCGCCCGCGCTGGTCGCGGGCGTCAACCCGACGGAGAGACCGATGAACAGCGCGTGTGAGCCCTACGGCCACCTCTGCGATGATCGCGAGCCGTCCGCATCTTCGCCTGACAACGGAGTGCTGCTCGCCGCGGCGCTCATCGGATACCAGGCCGGGCGCAAGTCTCGGCCGCCGGTCGGCGAAGGCGGCGCTCCAGCGGCCGTGGTCAATGTTGCCGGCGCCGCCGGCGTCGACAAGGCCCTCGAGCTGCGCGCGGAGGCGCTCGCGGCCGTGGCGCGCGCGCGGTATGCAGCTCAGCCGATCCGCGTGCGCGGGCAAGCGGCGGGCCTCGCGGCCGCCGCCGACAAGCTGATCGCAAAGCAGCAGGCCGCACGCGGCGGTCAGGCGCAGCCGAGCGGCCAATCACCCCAACCGTTCAAGCGGGCGACGGGCCTCGCGGCCGCCGTCGACAAGCTGATCGCGAGCAGCGGTAGGGCCTAAAGATGATGGAATCGTCGCTGATCGCTGTCGCGCGAATGGGTGTCCTTTCCCATTCCGCTCGCGCTGGCACTGTCAGCGGCGTGGTCACCGCGCGTCGAGTCGACTGCACTCCTCTTGGCGCGCGTGACACCATCGGCCCGCGTGTTGGATTTGAACAACACGCGGGCCGGCAAATGCCCGCCGGCCGCATTTCGACGAGGCGACTGCGCGCCGCTCAGCCTCGCGCGAACGTGTGCCCGGCGGGCTATCGGCTGAAAGATCGACGATTGCGGGAAGCGCCAGATGCACCTTGACCAATTCCGGCCGGTCGTCGAGGTGGCGCTCAGCGAGCCGATCGAGACGGATCTCGGCGTCCTGCGACGCCTGCTCCTGCGAGCGCCGACCGCGGATGACTTCGCCCAAGGGCAACCGCTTGTGCAGCTCATCGACCCGTCGCCCAGCCACGTTCCCGTCAGCGAACTCAACCCTGAAGAGCGGCGCATGGTCGCCACGCTGCGTAACGCCGGTGTACCGGTCGACCGATGGGGCGACTCGGTCGCAGTCGCCCGGGCGCTTGGGCTGTTCGAGCGGGCACGCGCCACACCGTTCGTGATCGAGCGGAATCTGCATGCCTACGCAGCGATGCTCGCCCGTCTTGCCGGCATAGAAGTCGAGAACGTGAGGGCGTTGGCGATCGACGACGCGCCCCGGTGCTTTGAGGCGGTCGAGGCACTCGTTGTTCAACATTTCGGCGCCCAACGTCCCGGGATGGAACCGTGAGGGTCGATCGCCAATGGCCCGCCGCAGCTCTTCACCGAGGCGCAGCTCACCGAGGCGCAGCAGCAGCCGTGGCAGTCGCAGCCGCTCACGTTCACGTCCGTCGCGCTCGCTCAGTCGTTCCCGCACGTCGCGCAAACGGGCAGGGGCGCGCAAGAGCGGCGCCAGCAGCTCTCGTCTGCGTCTGGCCCGCAAGTCGGCCAGGCGGTCGAAGCGGCGCGGCCGGCGCCTGAACATGTTCCAGCGCCTGCGGCGCAACGCGATGGCGCGCAAGCGCACCGAGCGCCGCAGCGACGGAACGACGAAGGGGTACTTCCGCCGGAGTCGCGGCGGCCAGATGGTCTTTGTGCACCAGTACGCGACGCCACAACGCAGGAGATGACAGACACCATGTTCACCAAGTCACCAGCAGTACCGGACGCGCCGCCCCAGCGGCCGTTCGCCGTGCAGGCAGGGTCGCAGGCGCAGCACTCTGCCGCAGCGGCTCAGGCGGTCGCCGGCGGCGGCGGCGCAAATCAGCCGAGCGTGCGCGGGGCACAGTTCCATGTGCGGCTGTCGCAGCCGCTCCCAACGCACAAGGGCGACATCAGCGAGATCATACTGCGCGCGCCCACGCTCGCCGACTACACCGAGATTGGCGACATCGATACGGTCGAAGCCTCGCATTTGAACGAAAAGGGCAACCCAACCGTATACGTCTCACGCCCGTCGATGGACGTGTTTATGACATGGGCGGTGCGTTTGTCGGGCCTCGACCGAATTGTCCTTGGCGCCCTACCGCCACATGACGCCGGGGAGCTCATTAAGATGGTGCGGCTGATAGTTACCCCTTTCAGTCGCCCCACTTCAGGCGTCGCATCGCCGAACTAGCGTTCGAGCTCTCTGTGAGCCTCGCGTACCTGGAGACGGCGCCCCTGTATCGAGTGGCGTGGTGGCACCGCCTGGCCGAGGACTACTACAGCTGGAAGGCAGCGGAATTGTCTGATCAGCAGCAACTGGAAGCGGAAATCGGCAAGGCTGTGAAGATGTTGCCGGGGCGATAGAGAGAAGATGGACCTGCGCGCGAACGCGATCATCACGGCTGTCGACCGCTTCAGTGGGCCGATGCAGCGCATGGCCGGCGCCCTGTCGGCCATGACGAACCGCGTCGGTGCGGCGTCGAGCAAATTTGCGACGCTCGGCAACATGGCAACGCTCGGCCTCGCGGCGGCACCGGCCGCGCTGGCTACGATGTCGATGGCGAGCCAATACCACATCGACAAAGTGCGGACCGGCATCCGCTCGATCGGCGGCATTTCCGGCACTGCGCTGCAGGACCTGAACGAGGCGGCCGCCGACGCGTCACTCAAGTACGGCCATAACCTTCTGACGATGCTGAAGGGCGCCAAGGACCTCATCCAGGGCGGCCTCCAGGCCGACACCCTCGCGGCCGGCATGGATATCCTGGGGCAGGCGGCACGCCGCAACCAGGAACCCGTCGATCAGATGGCGGAAAAGCTGATCCAGCTGTCGCGTGCGCTCGGCTACAGCCTGGAGACCAAGGAGGACGTGCGCAAGAGCTTCACGCGCGCGGCCGACGTCCTCAGCGTGGCCCCGAACATTTCGACCGACTCGATGCAGGGATTTTTCACGTTCGCAAAATACTACGCACCGATCGCCCGCGTGCTGGGCCAGAAAGAGGACATGATATCGGCCGTCGGCGCGACCATGGCCGACCTCGGCTTCAAGGGCGAGGAGGGCGGCGCTGCCATGCGCACCATCATGGCGCGTTTCGTCACGATGACGCCGAAGGGCCGAGCCGCATTCCGTGCTGAAGGCGGCCAGCTCGAAGAGATGTTCGGCATCGACCCTGGAAAACTGGGGGACATGCGCTCCTTGCGCCAGCGCATCCTAGGCGTGTTCGGAGCCGACGTTGGGGGGCTCGAATCGTTCGGCGACGTCAGCAGGCACGGCGATCTGGCCGGCTGGCGCGACGCCTTGAGCGAGCACCTCATGCAAGCGCTGGGCATCGGCAAGGGCCAGGCGCAAGACCGCAAGACACTCACCGCGATGCTGGAGCAGCACATCTCGCGTGCGATCACCGAGATGGATATCGAGAAAATGTTCGGCCACCTCCACAAGCTCGAGACGTCGCTCGCCACCGACTCCGAGCTGTTCGGAAAGCAAAGATTGCAGCAGGGAATTGGCTTCAAGAACGCGCTTCCGCTGTACCGCAAGAAGCTGGAGCTCGCCCGCCGCGAATTGCCAGGCGCCACGGCGCGCGGCGACCTGTTCACTTTCGGCACGCTGTCGACAGAGATCGATCGCTTCACCGCCGCCTGGAGCGTGTTCAAGGACAAGGTCTTCGGCTCGGGCGCGGACAACATCATCACGCGCGGGTTCGGCCAGTTTGCCGATGCGCTGGGTGCGCTGTCGCGCGCCGACCCGGAGCGGCTCAATCAGCTGGCGATCGGCGTTGCCGCGCTGGTGGCCATTCCGGCCGGCGCGCTGGCGCTGACGGCCGTCGCCAGCGGCTTCACGGCCATGGCTGGCGGACTGGTCGCGATCGGCGCCGCGTTCGCGGGTGCGCCACTACTCAGCAAGCTACTGCTCGGCGGCGGCCTGCTGGCACTGATGGATCTGCCCAGTGTGTTCGCGGCGCCGGATAACCTCAGTGCGCTGCCAGATGCGTTCGGCGCCTACCCCAAGGATTTCTCGCAGATGCCGATCGCCGTCACGCTGCGCCAGGCGTCGGACATGTTCAAGGAGCTGGGCGGTGTCGCCGGCGACGCCTACACCGGCGTGCGCAACCTGTTCGGCTTCGACGCTGGCGCCAGCCCGCTGATCGACGGCTTGAAGCTCATGAATAGCCTGCTCGGCGCGATGGCCGGCGATGCCAAGCAGCTCCGCTCCAAGGGCTTCGTCTCCTGGCTGGCCGGCAAGGAAGACGGCAAGGCCCAGGACTGGGGCCTGCTCGGTCGAGCCGCCGAGGGCATCAAGAGCATTTTCGTTCAAGGCGAGGCGCGCGGCGTCATCGACGTGCACGTCCACATGCCGCCCGGCATGAGCGCGACGTCGAAAGGCACGACGCTGCGAATCCCCCTGCGCACGGGCCGCTCGATGGAAGACACCGCGCCACCCGCCCCCCACGACTAACCACGCCCCCCCAAGGAGACCCCCGCCATGGCCGAACTGCCCCGCCCAGTCCAGAGACCCGCGCCGATCCAGCGGCCGGGCGCAGCGCCCTTCAGGGCAGCCGAACGCCAGGCCAAGGCCGAAGCCGCCAGGTCGTCGGCCGAGGCCAACAAGATTCGTGAGCAGAAGGAACTCATCGAGGCTCAGTCACGCGCGAAGCAGCAGGAGCACAAGATCCAACGTGAGATGGCGGGCCAGACGCCCGGCGAGCGACTCTATCGCACTGGTGTTCAAGTCGGCGCGCTTGGTATTGGGTTGGCGGCGGGCGCCAAGGTGGCGAAGACCATCGAGAAACGCCACGTCACCGCACTCGCCGCGAGCGCAAAGCAGGTCGAGCAGCTCGGCGGGCTGGCGGCGAAGCTGATGAAGCAGAAGCCAGGGCGCGCCGGCTCGCGCGCGGCGATCAAGGCCCAGCTCATCGGCGTCGTGCAGACGGCGCACAAAATGGGGCTAACCAAGGTTCGCGGGCCGATTGGGGTTGTGCCGGCGGGCATGCTTCTGGCCGAAGGCGCGATGGCGCGCTTCATCGTCGCGCCTCAGATTCAGAACGAGGCAGCGCGGGAACTGGTCGGCGCCGGCGCGACCGCGAGCCTGTTTGCCGCCACCACGTTGATCGGCAAGCGGTTGACGGCCAATCGCACGCTCGCCGCGCTGCCGCCGTCGAAGGGCTTCGCCGCGATCGAGGCGGCCAAGGCGCGCGTGGGCCTGCCGACGCCGACAGCGGGTGCCCGCGCGCTCGGCGTCGCGGGCAAGGTCATGAGCATCGGTGGCAAGGTCTTCCTACCGCTGGCGGTCGCCGGAGCGGCCTATGAATCGTACCAGGGGTACCAGCGCGCTGGCGTCAAGGGTGCCGCGTTCGGCGCCGCCGACAGCTTGACCTTCGGAGCCGCGTCGGCTTTGCATCGATTCATCAAGGGCCAGAACATCGCGACAGCCAAGGTCGATGCTCTGACCCTCGCGCAGCGCGCCTCGAACCGGGCGCACTTCGAGATGAAGCAAGTCCGGCTGCGCGCCGCGGCCGGCCGGCCCACCAGCAACGGATTCACCCAGGCCTATTACCGCGTGCAGGCCGGCCGCACGACGCGGGTGGCCGGCTACCGCACGCCGGCGCGGGGGCGCTAGCCGGCCATGTCGATCACTGCCAGGTTAGCCGATCGTGCGGCCGAGGCGTCCGCCCGCGAGGCGGTGCTGCTCGAGTCGCTCGGCGCGCGGTGCATGCGCGCGGTCGAGATACTGCTGCCGGGCGCGAGCGACTACGTCGACGCGTGGGTCACGGCCGATCGGCTCCTGCTGCTCGACGAGGCCGAGATTGCGGCGCTGTTCGACCTGATCGACACCGCCGTCGTCGATGAGGCGGACGCCGACCGCCTGGGGCGCATCGTGTTCATGCTGTTGCCCGCTGGCCCCGCGGCCGACGCCACGGCCGAGCCGGCGCAGCTCCTGGGCAGCCTTCTGCCCGCCGAACTCGCGCGGCGCTCCGAGCGCACGGCTGACGCCACCGCACGGCATTACCCCGACATGCTGCTGATGCTCGACGCCGAGCGTGCCAACGCCTACGCAGCCGCGTTGCCAGCGCTGGACGCCCGCGCGCTGGATGCCTGGCGCGTCGCCTGGCAGCTCCTGCACGGCCACCTCGGAGAAGCCTGGGACCCGCTGGCGCGGTTCATCGACGACGCCGTGAGCGACGATTGCCACGCCGACGCGGCTCGCCTCCAGCGAATCCTGCTGATGCTGCTGCCGGAGCCCGTCGCCGCCGCGGCGGCCGCGGCGGCACTCGCGCACCACCGGTCGACGTCGACGGCGCATTGAGAGAGGCCAGGAGGGAACAGGCAATGAGCTACCGGACGCGCACCGCCTCGAGCCCCGCCTATGCGAACGGCCGGTTCTACAAATCGGCCGAGCACCTCGAAGCGGCGCGCCTGTCGCGGGCCGACTGGCAAACCGCCGGCGCGGCCGCCCACATCGACATGCGCGAGATCCGCAAGCTCCAGCGCGCGATGATGGAGTGGGGCATAAGCCAGCGGCGCGCCACCTCTCTGCAGGTCATGGCACTCAACCGCGCGGGCGATCGGGTGCGCACGCAGCTGAAGCGCTCGCTGCAGAAGTGGACCGGCATCCGGCGCCAGAAATCGCTGTTTGATCGCACGCACAAGGCTTTCCATCCGATCATCGCGACGTCGGCGAACATGCGCGCCGGCGTCACGGTCGGCGGCCGCCACCTGCGCATCACCAAGGCCGACTTCGGCGCCAGCTGGCAGCGCAGCTGGCCCGGCGGCCGACACAAGGCGTGGAACCGCTCGCAGACCGCCAAGGGCACCTTCATGGCCTTCGCCGGCCGTGGCAGCAGCTACGGCGGCGGCCTGCTGTTCCACCGCACGTCGTCGAAGCGCTTCCCCATCAAGCCCCTGTGGGGGCCGCATCCCGCCCGCGAGATGATCCGACACAAGGATGAGGTGCGCCGCATCGTGCAGGTGGAGGCGAAGTGGTTCATGGGCGAGTCGATGCGGCTGGTTGCCGTCGAAGGCCAGCGCGTGAAAGCGAAGTACGGGCTCTAGTTTGTGCGCGGCTGCAGGCGCATGCCGCGTGGTGTGTTGACGATCTCGAGTAAGCCGTTGGCGATTTTCGCTGCCTCGGAATCGGTCAGGATGAATTGAAAGGCCGGCAATGGATCAACCTGAATCGCAAGGAGCGGATCCTCGTCGATTGTCACCGCAAGCTCGAAAGAGGGGTGGCGGCCGACCGCGATGGGATTTTCTAGAAGGGATTCGCGTCGAGCCAGACGCATCTCTCCTAGTTTGCGGGCAAGCGCGAGGGATCAGCCCAGATGCCTCAAGCTCGCCAAGCTCAATGCCCACGGGCAGTCCGCTGCTATCCGTTGTCTCCACCTGTATTTTCTCGCCAAGAATCCTCAGTCGCATGGTGCCCATCGCGAAGTTCCGCCGCCAGAAGTGTCGTCCGATCCGTCGTCACGCTACCACTACTACGGAAATAGACTCGGTCAGGAAATGAACGCACAACTTCCACGCGAGCCGTTCGATAGCACGAAGCTCGGTCGAGACTACCGCGCCGTCGTCGGACGAAACGGCAACCGGTACATCGCCGGGGCAAAGTCGCCTCGGACCTGGGGGCAATACGCGTCGGCGCTCCGGGTCTTCTCGAAGTGGTGCGACGAGCGCGGGCTGAGATCGACCCCGCCGAGTGCCGATACGCTGCTCGCCTACGTCACTGACCTCGCCGACAACGACTACGCCGCGGCGACAATCTTCGCCTATCTGCAAGGCATCTCGACCGCCAGCCGCATCGCCGGCCGGCCGATCGATCGGACGCCGATCAGCGAGACGCTGCGCGGCATCCGGCGCCTGGCCGACCGACCTCGCCAGGCGGCACCCCTGCTTGGCGAAGACCTCAAGGCCCTTCTCAGTCAGCTCGATCCCAAGCGAGCGGCGGACGCCCGCGACGGCGCGATGCTTGCCCTTGGATGGGCAATAGCCGCGCGCCAAAGCGAACTGGTTGGGCTCGACTGGCAGCGCCGCGGCGCCGGCCAGCGGAAGGGCACCGGCGTCCTGCGCATGCTGCCGGACGGCCTGGAGGTCGCGCTGATCGTTTCGAAGACCTCGCAGACCAAAACGGTTGTCGTTGGGGTGCCGACTTCGGAAATGCCTGCGGCGTCGAAGTGGTTGACCGCATGGCTGGCGGTGTCAGAGCCGAAGGCAGGCGAGCCCGTGTTCCACCCCATCGATCGGCACGGCATCATCTATCGCGATCGGCTCGGATCGATCGTGGTTGCCGATATCGTGAAACGCCGAGTGCGCCAACATGCTTTGGCAATCGGCGCGACGCCCGGCGAGGCCGCTGAGCGTTGCGCCAACTTCTCCGGGCACTCGCTGCGCGCCGGGTTCATCACCACAGCCGCGCTTGCTGGCGTTCCAGAGTGGCGGATCAGAAATAGGGTCAGACACCGGAGCGCAGAGATGACGGCCCGCTATATCAGAGCCATCGAGTCCATGAAGGACACCGGCTTGAAGGAGATTGGGTTCTGATGATACGCGCAGCGCGAGGGAGTAGTCACGAAGCGGCCCCGCAGCCCGTCATCTTGGCGCGGCCGGCGGATGACGCGCTGCGGCGAGTGATCAGCACCTACCTGCAGCGCCATGCCAAGCCCGGCGTGACCTGGTCGGACCTCGGCCGGCGCTCGCTGCGCCTGGTCGACCACGGCCGAGTCTACCTGCTCGACTTGAGAGCGGCCACCGGCGCCGCTCTCCCTGCCGATGACGGCAGTGCTCGCGGCAGCAGCGCCGTCGCCCACGGCCTCGACGCCGCCCTGCATCGGCTCGAGCTGTGGGAGCTGCTGGCGCCATGATCGAGGTTGTGGAGTGCTGCGACGGGCCGGTTGCGCGCGCGGGTGCGACTGCGGTACCGTAGCCTCATGCTACGGCTCATCGCCCTCCTAAACGACGCCCGGCTCGACGCTGGCGAGATGGCGCGGCTGATCGAAACCCGCGGGTTGATCCGCATCAAAAATTCGTTGGCCCACGTGGCTGATGACAGGGGCGGGCCGGTCCCTGGAGGCGCTAACCAGGGCGATAGCCCCGGTCGCCTCGGAAACACCGAGGGCGGGCAACCGCCGCCGGGACGGCGGGCGCCAGGAGGCGCCCTTCCTCATGCACGCGCGCATCGGCCACGGCCGCCGCCAGGACGCCTCCGAACGGAGCCGTCCTAGCGACGGCCCCAAACCAAACCTCCGTGCGCTGAGGAACCGTTGTCGCCAGTACCGCAGGCGAGCAGCCTCTGGGCGCGTCCACACGTGCGCTGAGGAACCGTAAAATGGGGCCAGGAGGGACCCGTGAACAAAGGCGCGTCCACACGTGCGCTGAGGAACCGCACAGATCGCCCCACGGGGAGTGGACGATACGGCGCCCTGCATCAGCTCGAGATGTGGGAACTCACCTCACGCTCAGCTCGGCTGGCATGAGCTGCAGTCGTTGGCTTTTGGCTCGGGCTGCGTCACTCGGGCTAGCGACCAGGTGAGTGCCACCCGGCGCGGTTGACGCAACAGCGCCAACCCCGGGGAGAACGGAAGAGTCGTTCCGGGCGATCGAGAGGAGGGGCGCCCAACGGCCGCGACGATGGCGCGATACTTCCGCGCCCCTGCAGTGGCCGCCGCACTCAGGCGTGCGCCAGTCGCCGCACGATGAAGCGAACCGCCCGCGCCCATCAACACCGAGGCCGCACGCGCGTGCCGTGCCATGCCAACCCCGATCGATCAACGCCTCGACCCTCCCCCCGTTTGTTCACGGGTCCCTCCTGGCCCCTTTTCTATCGCGGGTCGCGCGGCGCGCGAGACTCCGCTAGGTGCAAGTGCAAAAAGTGACTTCCCACTTGACGGATTTCCCCTCCTCCCAGCGTCAGAAACGCCCGCCAATATTGAGTTTCTTGGCCTGTCAAGCGTGTCAACGAACGGCGGGAACTGTCAAGCGAGTGGGAACTCAATGGGAACCCTGCAACCGATGCGCGCAAAAAATCGGTGCTCGGGAGTCGTCGCGCGCTCGGAAAATCGCGGGGTCGGCTCGGCGTCGTTGAAGGCTGTCTCCCACCGCAGCGAAATCGTGTTGGCTCAGCATCCGAGAAAGTGCTGTACTGCCCGGATTGAGAGTTCGGGGGGGCCGTTCATGCGTTTTCTTCCATCGATATTGCCTGCGTGGCTTGTCGACCGTCCATGGCCGACCGATCTCGGCTCGTGGGTCAACCTCCTGTTCGATTTCTGGCACGCGGCGCCCCAAGGCACGGTTCTCTTCTTCGGCTTCGTCGTGCTGTGGATTGCGCTTCGGCGTGAGCGCAAGCGGCTCAGCGAGCGCATCGAGACGCTGCGCCAGATCGTCACCGCGAGCAGCGATCAGAGCGAGGAGGAGGTAGCGCTGGCCCAGGCTCAGGCTGCGCCGCCTGCATCGCCGCCGGCCAACGGCGGCACCATCCCCACCTTCCCCGCACACGCGCTCGACAACTGGCAGGCCGTGCGCGCAGCTTGGCGTGACATCCGCGACCGGCTGGAGCTGCTGATCGAGGCCATCCCGAGCGGTCGGGTGCGCGGCAAGTACAGCAAGATGCCGCGCCGCCGCTACCGCGACATCGTCAACGCGCTCGAGAAGGACGGCGAGCTGCGCGCCAAGATCGCCAACACGCTGCTCGGCATGGAGACCACCTTCAACCGCGCGCGCACCCGACCCAAGAGCGTGACGGATGCCGACGCGGCGGACTTCGTCGTCGCCTACCAGCTTGTTCGCGAGTTCCTGCCGGAGTCACCCGATGGCAGCGACCTGCCCCCACAGTTCCGGGCGGCCCCGCCGCAAACTGCGCCGCGGCCTGCGGCTGCGGCTACCGCATCGTCATCGCAAGCCGCGTGACAGTGCGCGGCTGCGGCGTTGACCCGGGCTCTGTGCTAGCCGGCCTCTCGTGTCACGCGCGATCGTCGAGGTTGTCAGCCCGCGAGACATTGACAGACGCACCGCCGCTGCTCGAATCAAAGTAGCATTCGCGCCCGACCGTCAACCTGGCAGTGCTCAACGCCAAATCCGCATCCCCGCGCGAATTCCCCCCGAGAGAGATCGCTTCGACGGCTCGTGAAGGGCGGCCGCAACGCGCTGGAGCTCGGCAAGGCGGCGGAGCACCTGACTTGCGCAGACCTGATTGTGAGCGGCTACCGGTGCCACCTGGCCGGGCACGGGCTGCCCTACGATCTCGTGATTGATCATGCCGACCGGTTGATCCGTGTCCAGGTCAAGGCGGCGAGCTTCGCGAGAAATGTGAACATGGCCGGACGGGCCGTGAGGATGGCGTACAGCTTCAACGTCCGCCGGCGGGGCAAGCGAGGATACCGCCGACTTCGAGACGCGGATTGCGATCTCGTGGCGCTGGTCGCGCTGGACATCGCCATCGTGGCCTACCTGCCGCTGGCAGAGGCCGGCACCACCGTGCAGCTCTACCCTCCAGGCTACGAGTTCCGTGGGCAATACCGCCGGTCACGCTTGGAGTCGATCGCTGGTTTCCCGATCGCCCATGCATTGGCTCGCATTGGCGGACGCACCCCGACCGGCCACATGCCGAACGTCGATCGCGGCAAGCTCGAGTTCAAGGGGAGGCGTCGCACGCTGGTCGAATGGGAGGGCCTGACCGGCATCAGCAGATATCTGATTTCCGCACGGCTGCAGCGCGGCTGGTCTGTCAAGGATGCGCTGACGAGGCCTGTGCGTCGCCCAGGCGGTCGCCGACCCTGAGAGCCCGCTCAAGATCGACCTGACGACCGTTTCAGCCGCACTCCCGGACCGCCTGCGCCGTCCGCGCCGAGGAAGATCACGCCGGCGCGCTCGAAGGCGGTCCTGATCTTCTCGGCCAGCTCCCCCGAGATCGCCCGCCGCTCGGTTTCGAGGTCGCGCACGGTGGACAGCGAAACGGCCGCGCGCTTGGCAAGACCTTCCTGAGACCAGGCGAGCAGGCCTCGGGCGGCGCGGCATTGGGCGGGAATCAGCATGGGGACTCGGCTACGACAGCCAACTGTGGACAGTCCACGAAATTCGTTGACACCCTATCACGCGATGCCCATCTGCTCGCTCATCGTGCAGTCCTCATCAGGAGGTCAGACCGTGAGCAAGGGGTCGGAGATCGTGAATCTCGCCACGTTTCGAGCGATGACGCTTCCGCTGAATGCGTACCAACACCGCGTATTGGCCGCGGCTGCCTCAGAAGCGGGCGTGTCGATCGAGACGTTGGTTCGGCGCACGCTCCAGCACCGCATGGGGACCCTAGAGGGGCGCGCCGCGGCGGCGCGCACGCCCGACTACACCAAAATCGAGCCTCACAAATTGATTATTGATGAGGTGGGTGAGGGGATAAAACAGGGAGAGAACCCGTGGTCATTGAGGGGTAGCTGCGGTCCGCGGGGAGAGTGGGGGGATGAAAAGATCGAGGAGGCGATTGACACGCTACTGTGGTTAGGTGTCCTGGATACCAACGAGAACATCAGGGGAGAGGAGATTGTCGGATTACGGACCTTGGTCGAGGCGTACGAGCAATCTGGGGCGGCGGAACGCGATTTCCTGGCTGCCGAGCGCCGGCGCGCCGCACGACAGGATACGGACTCCACGGCATCGTGAATGCGACGATTTTCGTTGATGCGCTGAGCGCGCTGTGCAAGGGTTCGCGCCTTCAACTGTCGAAGGAGTACACCCCATGCCGAAGTCGCCGAAGGCCAAGCCGCGTCGTGCGGCGAACGCGGACAACCCCATCTCCATCGCAACTCTACCCTTCGTGCGAAGCGAACTCACCAAACAGGAGCGTGAGAAGCTGGGCGCGGGGCGTGATTTCTGGCACGTCCACCCGACCGGACGGTACGAGGTCGATTACACCACCGGTGAAGGCTACGCCCACGTGCTGATGCGCTACGAGCGCTACGAGCGCATGGCGGGGCGCGGGTTCGGAACGCTCGTCTGGATCGTGGGTGCAATGCGGCGGAGGCGCAAATGGAGCGGAATAGAGAATGGCTTCCTCGCCACCATCGGAAAAGCCGCCGCGCGCAGCTTCGCGCCAGCTGGAGGGCCGGGGCGGCCCCGTCAGTGCAGTCGCGCGTGAGACATTTTCCTCGGCCTGCCGCGTCCCCTAGACGGTTCGCTTGTCGGCACGCTATGGTGCGCACACGCCTCTTTGGGGGTGCGTCGTGCGTACCCGTTTCCTGTCGATGCTGTTGTTGGCGGCGCTCTCCGCCACGGCTCCTATGCCCGCAGCAGCGGTCAACGCCGCCAGCCAGTTGTTGTGTCCGGTGATATCGCCCGAGCTGGCGAAAAAGGTGGCCGCAGCTATCAAGGGCGCCGGCCAGTGCGCGACCGTCTGTCGGGGCTGTGGATGCAAGGGTGGGCCTGGGTACAAGGGCCCCCGCGGCTGTGTCGGTTGGACCGACGTAATCAGCGTGTGTGGACCGCCGCCGCACGCCCGCTGTGAGCGCCAGTGCGCGCTGATAGTGCCTGCCTGCGTCGGAAAAGCGCTCGGACTCGTGTGGCTCAAGGCGCTAGCGGCGCAGGCCGGTCTCGACGTGACATTTCTTCCGGCCGATCATGCGCCGGTGTTCGCGCCAGCACGGTGACTGGGGGCGCAGCTACGCTATTGGCGGCTAATCGTCGTCGCGGCGAGCGCCCCCGCGCCCGGATCACCTGAACATCGACGCGACCACCGCCGCGCGAGAAACATGGACGCAACGAATGCGCCGAACAGGGCGACTTTGACCCACCGCGGGCGCTTGAAGGCGCGCGCACCGATTCTCGCCGCATCGTCATCGTAGCCAGTGCCAGGCATCCCTTCTATCGCTTCCGCTTGTAGGGGTTTCGCGGCGCCGGACGATCCGACCACGACACGCCCTCGAAGTTGCGCGAAGCTGTAGCGAACGCCTGCCTGCTCGGCGAGCTGGTCGAAGCAGGACGGGCACAGCCGCCGCCAGCGATTGAGCACGACCGTCTTCCACGCTTCCTCCGGCTCAACTGCAAAGTCGATCGGGTTTCTGCGCCTGCACTTGTCGCAGGTATCGCCCTGGGTTGTGACCATGCGCAAGATGTAGCGCGGTGGCCGACGAATCCACAACCAGCCCTAGCGGCTTTCCTGCCGGCGCGAACCACGGCAACGTTGGCGCCTATGGAGTGGCACCGGACACCGAAGAATGACGCCTGGAAGCGCGCCGCTGGCGCTTCGGCTCTAGCATCTGATCTGTGAGGATCAGCAGACGATCCTCGATGCCCTCCAGTGCCTTGATCAAGCGCGTCATTTGAGGAAGCTTCTCCCGCTCCTCCTGGCGCGCAGCCCAGACCCTTGGTGACACCGCCAGCGCGCCGCTCCTGAGTTTCGCTGCCCGCGCGGCCGCAACCTTCTCGGGCGCTGTCTTTGCTCGATAAGCCGTCACAGCCGCTTCAAGGTCGATTCCAGCGTCCGTCTCCGGTATTTTGCCATCGCTGATCAGTTGGCCAATGCGTTGCCTGCTCAGGCCCAGCTCCTGCGCGAGCGTCTTGCGATCGACCATGATCGGGGCGAGTTCGTTCATGCGGCCATCCGCGAGTAAGAAAATAGGGCCTCAGCGAGGTGTTGGGACGCGATGTATCGGACCTCCGCTACCACCCATTTCCCCAACCTTGTGCGGCAAGGCCTCCCCCCTTGAGGGCGCCGAGGGCAGGCCTTTGGCCCGCGCGAGCAACCTTACGGGCGCATGGGGAAGGCACGCGGGCCGGGGGTGCGCAGCGGCTCGGCGAGGTTGGCGAACTCGCACAGCAGCTTGCGCGTGTCGCGGGGGTCGATGATCTCCTCGACCCAGAACGTCTCGGCTGTGCGGAACGGTGAGCGCAGCGCGTTGAGCCGCGCCTCGATCTCGGCGAGCTTGGCCTTGGGGTCGGGTGCTGCGTCCACCTCCGCCCGGTAGGCCGCCTCGATGCCGCCCTCGAGGGGGAGAGAGCCCCACCATCCCGAGAGCCACGCGTAGCGGATGGCAAGGCGCCCGGCCGGCACGTGCGCGGCGCCGGCGACCCCGAACGAGTTCCTGACGATCACCGTGCACCACGGCACCGACGACTGGTTGATGGCAGCCATGGCGCGTACGCCGTACCGGATGGTGGCTGATTTTTCCGCCTCGAGACCGATCAGAAAGCCTGGACAATCGCAGAGATAGATGGCCGGCAGGTGGAACGTCTCGGCCATGTCGACGAAGCGGACGATTTTGGCGCAGGCATCCGCCGTCCAGGCGCCGCCGTAGTGGTAGGGATCGCTCGCCAGGATTGCGACCGGCAGCCCATCGAGCCGCGCCAGGCCGGTGATGATCGGGCGCCCGAACATCTGCCCCATCTCGAAGAAGGAGCCCTTATCGACAACGGCTTCGATGATCGGCCGCATCTTGTAGACCTTGCGGCGGTCGCGCGGGATGACCGAAAACAGGGTCTCCTCGCGCCGGCCAACGGGATCGCCCCGCTCCCCCCGCGCCGACACGCTGTGGACGGAGGGCGGCAGATAGGACAGGAAGCGGCGCGTGCACTGGAACGCCTCCTCCTCCGTCTCCACCGCATGGTCGACCGCGCCGGCCCGGCACTGCACCTCCCAGCCTCCGAGTTCCTGCTTGTCGATCTTCTGGCCTGCGCGTGCCACCACCGGCGGGCCGGCCACGAACATGGCGGAGGTGGATTTGGTCATGATGGAGTAGTGGCTCGCGGCCAGGCGCGCGGCGCCGAGGCCGGCGACCGAGCCGAGCCCCAGCGCCACCACGGGCACGGTGGCGAGGTTGTCGGCCAGGTACTGATAGCCGAACTGGGAAATGCCGAGCTGGCCGGGAAGGTTGGAGCGCCCGCTCGTCTCGATGGTCTTGACCGAGCCGCCGCCGCCCGAGCCCTCGATGATGCGGATGATCGGCAGGCGCAGCTCGTTGGCCATGCGCTCGGCGAGGATCGGCTTCATCGGGATGGTGGCGTCGGCCGAGCCGCCGCGCACCGTGAAGTCGTCGCCGAGCACGACCACCGGCCGGCCGTCGATGCTGGCGCGCCCCATCACGCAGTTGGACGGCGTCAGGCGTTTCAGCTCCCCCGCCGCATCGTATTCGGCCTTGCCGGCGATTGCCCCTACCTCGTGGAAGCTGCCTCGATCGACCAGCTGCTCGATGCGCTCGCGCACCGTCAGCCTGCCGCCGTCGTGCTGGCGCCGCACCTTGTCCGCCCCGCCCATCTCGCGGGCCATGCGCTCACGCTCCCGCAGTTCGTCGAGCTCACGTTGCCAGCTCATGTGGGTGTCCTCGCTGTCGGGGTCAGGGACATGCGCGTTGCTTGCTCAACCCTTCAGGGCGCACAGCACGCGCTCGGGCGTCATCGGCATGTGCAGGATGCGGACGCCCGTGGCGCGCGCAATCGCGTTGGCGACGGCGGCCGCCGGCGGCACGATCGGCACCTCGCCGACGCCGCGCACGCCGTAGGGCACGTTCGGCACGGGCGTCTCGATGATCACGCATTCGATTGGCGGCACGTCGAGGGCGGTCGGCATGCGGTAGTCGAGCAGGCTCGCGTTCCGCAGCCGTCCATCCGGGCCGTAGTCGAAGCCCTCCATCAGGGCCCAGCCGAGGCCCTGCACCACGCTGCCCGCGATCTGCCCCTCGACGGCGGCGGGGTTCAGGGCGAGCCCCACATCCTGGAACGCCGTGTAGCGCAGCACCGTGACCAGGCCCGTGTCGGTGTCGACCTCCACATCGCAAATATGCGCGCCGATCTCGACCCCGAGCGGCAGCTTGGTGGAGACCCCGCGGCCCACCACCGCGCCGTCGGTCAGCGTCGCCTGCATCAGCTCGGCCAGCGTGATGGCCGCGCCGCCGGGCTGGGGCGCGTGGAAGCGGCCTTGCGCGTAGTCGAGCTGGTCGGCTGCGCATTGCAGCTTCTCGGCCGCGCGGGCGCGCAGCTGGCCCAGCGCATCGCGGCTGGCCTCGACCAGCGCTGCCGTGCTGGTGCGGGCGACGCGGCTGCCGGCGGCGCCGTCGCTGTAGCCGACCGACTTGGAGTCGCCGGTGTGGATGTGGATGTCCTCGATCGGCAGGCCAAATTCTTCGGCGACGACCTGCGCCATGGTCGTGCGCGTGCCGGAGATGTCGACGGCGCCCATCGTCACCATCGGGCGGCCGTCGCCGGCGATGGTGATATGGCCGGCCGAGGTCATCGAGGTGCCGCGCCAGTAGCCGAGCGCCAGGCCGCGGCCGCGCGGATAGCGGCCCGTGGGGAGCGGATCCGTCCAGCAGCTATGCGCACCGACCCGCTCGAGAATGGTCGTGAGGCCGATGGCGGGAAACGGCGTGCCGATCGGCATGGTGCTGCCGGTGACCGACGCGTTGCGCTTGCGGAATTCCAGCGGGTCCATCCCCAGCCGCTGGCACAGGGCGTCCATCGCCTGCTCCATGGCGAACGCCGCCTGGATGCCGCCGGGGCCGCGATAGGCCTCGGTGCGCGGCTTGTTGGTGACGACGTCGAAGCCCTGCAGGTCGAGATTGGGGCACTGGTAGAGTGCGGCCGAGGCCTGCATCAACAGCGACGGGCTGAGCCCCGGCAGACCGCCGGCATCCATCCGGTAGGTGCCCTGGATGGCGGCGAGGCGACCGTCCTTGTCGGCACCGACCGCGATATCGATCAGCGCGCCGGCGGCGGGCCCCGAGCCGCCCTGCAGCACCTCCTCGCGGGTCAGCACCAGCTTCACGGGCCGGCGGCACTTCTGCGCCAGGCGTACGGCGATTGCCTCGCCATGGATGGCGATCTTGCCGCCGAAGGCGCCCCCGACCTCGAGCGGCACGACCTTGAGCTTCGATAGTGGCAGCCCGAGCATGCGGCCAATCATCAGCTCGGTCGTGAACTGGCCCTGCGTGGAGGCCCACACGGTGGCGAAGCCGTTGGCATCGACCTCGGCGACGGCAACCTGGGGCTCCAGATAGCCCTGGTGGGCGGTATCGACCGTGACGCGAATTTGCGCGGTCGCCGGCGCCTCGGCGAGCGCCCGCGTCGCGTCCCCGCGTGCGATCACCGTGCGCGAGCAGACATTGCTGGGCGTCCGCGGCCGCGGGTCCACGCCTTTGGTGAAGACATGCTCGTGCAGGACGGGCGCATCGGCGGCCATGGCCGCGGCGATATCGAGAACAGGATCGAGGCGCTCGTAGTCGACCTCGATCAGCGCCAGGGCGGCCTCGGCGATGTGCACGTCCACCGCGGCGACGGCAGCGACCGGCTGTCCCACCCAGAGCACCTTGTCGCGCGCCAAATTAAGCTGCGCGACCATCCACATGTCGTAGCCGGTCTCGCCCATCGGTATCGTCGCGCCGACCGGCAGCTCGGGAAAGTCGGCTGCGGTGACGATGGCGAGCACGCCAGCCAGCGCCTCGGCCCGCGACGTATCGATGCGCCGGACGCGGGCGTGCGCGAACGGGCTGCGCAGCATCCTTGCATGCACCATGCCGGGCAGCTTGAGGTCGGCTGGATAGATCGCTTCGCCGGTGACGCGCTCGCGTGCATCCACGCGCGGCAGGCGCTGGCCGACGACCTTGAGAGAGCTCTGCTGCGGCGCCATGGTGCTATGGACCCCGTGCTTGGATGGCAGCCGCGGCAATGGCCTCGACGATCTTGTCATAGCCGGTGCAGCGGCAGATGTTGCCGGCGATGGCGTGGCGGATGTCCTGCGGCGTCGGGTTCGGATTGTCGTCGAGCAGGGCTTTGGCGCTGAGCACGATACCCGGCGTGCAAAAGCCGCATTGCGTGCCGCCGTGCTCGACCAGCGCCTGCTGGATCGGGTGGAGCACGCCGCCGCCGGACAGGCCTTCGATGGTCTGGATATCGTGTCCGGGCGCCTCCAGGGCGAGCATGAGGCAGGCGTTCACCGGCGCGCCGTCCACCAGCACCGTGCAGGTGCCGCAGTTGCCGTTGCCGCAGCCCTCCTTGGTGCCGGTCAGGCCGATGCGTTCGCGCAGCAGCTCCAGCAGCGTGTCGCGCGAGTCGGCGAGCACCGCGTGCGTCTCGCCGTTCACCGTGCATGTGATGAGCATCTTCATGGTGCCGCGATCTCCACATTGAGGGCGCGGCAGCAGTCTGCCAGGGCGCGCGCCGTCAGCACAGCCACGAGCGAGCGGCGATAGTCGGCCGATCCGCGCGTATCCGAGATGGGTTGCGCGTCGCCGGCCGCCAGGCGGCCAGCCTCGTCCAACAGACCACGCGTCGGGCGTTCCCCGCGCAGCCGCTGCTCGGCGGAGGGGGCACGGATGGGCGTGGGCCCGACCGAGGCCAGGACGATTCGCGCTTCGACAACCGCACCGTCCGCGTCGAGACGGAGCCACGCGCTGGAGCCGGCGACGGCGATGTCCATCTCGCGCCGGGGGGTGAAGCGCAGGTATTTCGCGGCCGTGCGTGGCGCCACCGGCGGCAGCACGATCGCGACCAGCAGCTCGCCGGGCGCGAGGCTCGTCTTCCCCGGCCCGCGAAAGAGCGCCTCGAGGGCCTCCTCGCGCCGTCCGGCCGGCCCCGCAATCCGGGCCCGGGCCTGGTGACAGATCAGGGCCGGCACGGCATCCGCCGACGGGGCCGCGTTGCAGATGTTGCCGCCGAGGCTGGCCCGGTTCTGGATCTGCAGGCTGCCGATGAGCCGCGCCGATTGGGCGACCGCCGGATAGCTGGCGGCGACGACAGGATGCCGCGCGACGGCGGTCGCATTCGCCGCGGCACCGAGCACGATACCGCCTTCGGAAAGCGCTGAAATGGCGGTCAGCTCGGGGATGCGCTTCAGGTCGACGATGCGGTCGGCGTCGCGGCGGCCCTCGCGCAGCTGGGGTATCAGGTCGGTGCCGCCGGCGAGCGCCCGCGCGCCGACCGCTCGCATGGCGGCAACGGCGTCTTCGATCGTTGCGGGGCACTCATAGACGAAGTCCTTCAAGGAGCGGCTCCGGCGACTATCCTGGCGCGTGCAATCACGGCACCCAGGCTATAGCTTCGGCACGCCACGTTCTACCTCGCAACGGGTCACCAGCGTCGTCCATCGCGACGCGCGACGGTTGGTGTTTGGCGCAAACCCAATCAAGATGAGCTGATTCCCTACCGCAAAGGCCTCCCGCGGCATGATGCCCTCAGGACTCGATGAACTGGCTGCCCAAGCCCGGCATGACTTCGCGCGCATGAACTTCCCGGCTGCGAACTGGGTGCCGCCGATGCCTGGGCCCCACGGCAAGCCGATGCTCGACGCGCTCATCATCGGCGCCGGCATGTGCGGGCAGACGGCGGCCTTCGCGCTGGCGCGCGAGGGTGTGCGCAACCTGCGCATCGTCGATCGCGCGGAGCGCGGGCGCGAGGGTCCTTGGGCCACCTACGCGCGCATGGATACGCTGCGCTCGCCCAAGCACCTGGCGGGCCCCGACCTCGGATTTCCCGCGCTCACGTTTCGCGCCTGGTACGAGGCGCAGCACGGGGCCGAGGGCTGGCAGCGGCTCTACAAGGTTGCAACCCGGGATTGGCTCGCCTACCTGCTGTGGGTGCGCGACGTCGCCGGCGTAGTGGTCGAGAATGAGACCGAGGTCACGCGCCTCGATCCCCGTCCCGATGGCGTGCGCGTCGAGCTGACCGGGCCGGCAGGATCAGAGACCCTCTACGTCCGCAAGGTCGTGCTGGCCGGCGGCCGGGACGGAGCCGGCGCCTCATATGCGCCGGCTTTCCCGTCGCTGCCGCAAAAGAGCAAAGCGGCCGGGGATCGCGTGTTCCATTCCTCGGACGGCATCGACTTCGCCCGCTTCAAAGGCGGCACGATCGGCGTGCTGGGGGCCAGCGCCTCCGCGTTCGACAACGCGGCGGTGGCCTTGGAGTTGGGCGTCGCCGAGGCGCACCTGTTCGTGCGCCGGCCGCACCTGCCACAGGTCAACAAATCCAAGTGGACCGTGTTTCCCGGGTTTTTCCACGGCTATCGCGATCTCGACGATGCCACGCGCTGGCGCATCTACACTTACATCTTCGCGGAAGCCGTACCGCCGCCGCACGAGTCGGTGCTGCGCTGCGACCGGCATGCCGGCTTTACCGTGCATTTCGCGCAAAGCTGGCTCGACGTGATTCCGTCGGCTGATGGCGTGACGGTCGTGACGGCAGAGGGGCGGCACGCCTTCGATGCCGTGATCCTGGCGACGGGCTTCTCCGTCGACCTGGCGCAACGGCAGGAGTTGGCGCCTGTCTACGACCAGATATCGCTGTGGGCCGATCATGTGACGCCGCAGGAGGCTGACCAGCACCCGGAGGCGGCGCGCTTCCCTTATCTTGGTCCCGGCTTCGAGCTGATCGAGAAAGCGCCGGGTCCGGCTTCCGGACTATCGCACGTCTACTGCTTCAATGCCGGCTCGACCATGAGCCACGCGGCGCTGGCCGGCGACATTCCCGGCCTGGCCTATGGCGCCAACCGGCTGTCGCACGCGATCGCCAGCAGCCTGTTCGTTGCCGGTGCCGAGGCGCTGCAATCGGCCCTTCATGCCCACGACGACCGCGAGCTCGAGCCGACGCGGTATTTTGTGCCGCGTTGATGCTCAACTTTCGTGAGCATCGAGCTTGCGATCGACGAAGTCGAGCCGATCCTGCCCCCAGAACAGCTCGCCGTCGACGACGAAGGTCGGCGCGCCGAACACGCCGAGCGCTTCCGCCTCGGCCGAGAACTGGCGATAGAGCTGCTGCACCGGCTCGCTCGTCTCCGCCGCCAACAGCCGCGTGCCGTCGTAGCCGTTCTCGTCGGCGATCGCCTTGCGCACGTCGGGGCGCGCGATATCGCGCTCCTCGGCCCACAAGGCGCGCAGGATCGCATGGGACAGGGGGAACGCGTCGCGGCCGGCGGCCTGGGCCGCGATCACCATCCAGCCGGCGTACTTGTTCCAGTTGGGATCGGCTGGCGCCTCCTGCGGGTAGTGCTTCGGCTTCAGCACCAGCGGCATGCCCAGATACCGTCTCCAGCGGTCGAGCTCGGCATCGTGGTAGCGCCGCCGGGGCTCGGGGCGGGTCCTGAGCGGCACGCCGCCGGTCTTCGGCACGACCGCCTGAAAATCATACGGCTTGAGTGTCAGCTGTGCCCGATGCCGCCGCACGATGTCCTGGAGCTTCGGGCCGGCGAAGTAGGCCCACGGCGAGGAGAGACTGTAGTAGCAATCGAGCGTGAGCATGTGCTTTCATACTGCCTTGCGAGCTATCTGCATTGGGAGGATACGCCATGGGCTCTTCGACGCGAACCTCGTGGCTGAGGTGTGGCCTTGCTCTAGCTGCCTCGCTGGCCGCGGCCATGGCCGGGAGCGCGATCGCTCAGGCCCAGCAGAAGGTCTTGCGCGCCGTCCTGCACGCCGACGTGCGCACGCTCGATCCGATCTGGACGACCCAGACCATCGCCGGCATCCATGCCATGCTGATCTATGACACGCTGTATGGCAACGACGACGCGCTCAGTCCCCAGCCGCAGATGGTCGGCAAGCACGAGATCAGCGAGGACAAGCTCACCTACACGTTCACGCTGCGGGACGGCCTGAAGTTCCACGACGGCGCGCCGGTCGCGACCAAGGACGTGCTCGCCTCGCTGAAGCGATGGGCCGCGCGCGACAACGTCGGCCAGCGCCTCTTCTCCTTCGTCGACAGGCTCGAGCCCGTGGACGACAAGACCTTTCGCATGGTCCTGAAGAAGCCGTACGGCATGGTGCTGGAGTCGCTCGGCAAGAGCGGCACCTCGGTCGCGGTCATCATGCGCGAGCAGGATGCGATGACCGACCCGCAGCAGCAGATCAAGGAGGCGATCGGCTCCGGGCCGTTCAAGTTTTCCAAGGACGAGTGGGTGCCGGGCAGCAAGACGGTCTATCTCAAGAATCCCGACTACGTGCCGCGGCCGGGGAGCGAGAAGGCCTCCTCGTTCGCCGGCTCCAAGTTCGCCGGCGTCGACCGCATCGAGCTCATGTGGATCTCTGATCCTCAGACTGCCATGTCGGCGCTCGTCAACGGCGAGATCGACTTCTGGGAGAATCCCAACATCGATTTCCTGCCGATCCTGCAGAGTGCCAAGGGCGTCAAGCTCCTGAAGACGGGCAACTTCGGCACCAACGCCGGCTTCATCCGGCTCAATCACCTCCATCCACCGTTCAATAACGTCAAGGCGCGGCAGGCGATGTACCACCTGATCAACCAGGAGGACTTCCTGCGGGCGATCATCGGCAACGCGGATTTCTACAAGGTGTGCCACGGCATGATCACCTGCGGCACGCCGCTCGCCAGCGATGCCGGCAACGCCATGCTCAAGGACTACAATCCCAAGAAGGCGCTGCAGCTGATGAAGGAGGCCGGCTACAACGGTGAGCCGATCACCATCCTCGCCGCCACCGACCACAACACGATCTCGCCCGCCACCCAGGTGCTGATCCAGGCCATGCGCGAGGCCGGCCTGACGCTGGACGTGCAGTCGATGGATTGGGGCTCAGTGGTCTCCCGCCGGGCGAAGAAGGAGCCCCCTGCCCAAGGCGGCTGGAATATCTTCGTCACGACCATGGGCACCGTGGGCGCCAGCAACCCGGTGCTGCATTCCTGGATCGGTGCTGCCTGCGACAAGGGCGCGTTCGGTTGGCCGTGCGATGCCAAGGTCGAGGAGCTGAGGAACGCTTACGCCTTCGCTCAGACCGATGCGGACAAGAAGCAGATCGCGCGGGACCTGCAGACGCGCGCCATCGAGCAGGTGGTTTACATCCCGTTCGGGCAATGGGATTCGCCCTATGCCTATCGCGCCGATCGCCTCGAGGGCATCGTGCCCAACACCGGCCTGGTCGTGCTCTGGAACATCACGAAGAAGTAGGGATGTTGTCCCCTCTCCCCACCCCTTCAGTGGGGAGAGGGTTAGGGTGAGGGGCAGACGCTTGCTCCGGCGGTGGTTGCTGCCCCTCACCCCGACCCTCTCCCCGTGAAAAACGGGGAGAGGGAGGAAACGCGCGAGACCAACATGACCGCCTACATCCTGCGCCGGCTGCTCGCGACCATTCCCGTCATGGTGGTGGTGACGGTGTTCGTGTTCGTGCTGCTGCGGCTCGCGCCCGGCGACCCGGCGGCGATCATCGCCGGTGAGGACGCGACCGCCCAGCAGATTGCCGCGGTGCGCGGCAAGCTCGGCCTCGACCGGCCGATCCTCGAGCAGTTCGCGGTCTGGATCGCCGGCATGCTGCAGGGCGATTTCGGCACCTCGATCTTCTCCAACCTGCCGGTCAGCCGGCTGATCGCCCAGCGCCTGGAACCGACCGTGTCGCTGACGTTGTCGACCCTGCTGGTCGCCGTGTGCCTGGCTGTGCCGCTCGGCGTGCTCGCCGCCTGGAAGGCGCGCCGGTTGGTGGACCGATTGGTGATGGCGTTCGCCGTGCTCGGCTTTGCCATGCCGGTGTTTCTGTTCGGCTACGTTCTCATCTACGTGTTTGCGGTCAAGCTCGGCTGGCTGCCGGTGCAGGGCTACCGGCCGATCCACGAAGGGCTGTGGCCGTGGGCCGAGAGCCTGATCCTGCCGTCGCTGGCGCTCGGCATCACCTACATGGCCCTGATTGCCCGCATCACGCGCGCCTCCATGCTGGAGGTGCTGGCGCAGGACTACATCCGCACGGCAGACTCCAAGGGGCTCGCGGCCAGCCGCGTGCTGCTGCTGCACGCCTTGAAGAATGCAGCCGTGCCCATCGTCACGGTGATCGGCATCGGTGTCGCGCTGCTGATCTCCGGCGTCGTCATCACCGAGACCGTCTTCAACATCCCGGGCCTCGGACGGCTGACCGTCGATGCCGTGCTGAAGCGCGACTATCCGATCGTGCAGGGCCTCATCATCGTGTTTGCGGCCGCCAAGGTGCTCGTGAACCTCGTCATCGACATCTCCTACGTCTTCCTCGATCCGCGCATCCGGTATTGACCACGTGACGCTCTCCGCCACCCTCGATGATCTTCCTGCCGCGGCATCGCCTCTGGCAAGACTTGGCGTCGCCGTCCGGCGCAACCCGACGATCACGTTCGGCGTGCTTCTGCTCAGTGCGCTCGTCCTCATGACCATCGCCGCACCCCTGTTCGCTGCCGACCCGTTCCGGCAGGCGCCCATCAACCGCCTGCGCCCGCCCTCCGAGCGGTTCTGGTTCGGCACCGACCAGTTCGGCCGCGATGTGTTCTCGCGCACCGTCTATGGCGCCCGTGTCTCGCTGATCGTGGGCTTCGCCGTGGCGGCGCTGGCGAGCCTGATCGGTCTCGCCATCGGCCTCGTGTGCGGCTACTTCAGGCGCGTCGATGGCATCGTCATGCGTGCCATGGACGGCATCATGGCGATCCCCTCGATCCTGCTCGCCATCGCCCTCATCACCCTGACGCGCCCCGGCCTCGGCATCGTCATCGTTGCGATTCTCATCCCCGAGGTGCCGCGCGTGGTGCGCGTCGTGCGCTCAGTCGTGCTGTCGGTCCGTGCCCAACCCTACGTCGAAAGCGCGATCGCCGGCGGCACGCGCAACACCAAGCTTCTGGTGCGCCATATCCTGCCCAACACGCTGGCGCCGCTGATCGTGCAGGCGACCTACGTGTGCGCCTCGGCCATGCTGATCGAGGCCGGCCTGTCATTCCTGGGCGCCGGCGTGCCGCCGGAAATCCCGAGCTGGGGCAATATCATTGCCCAGGGACGTACCTTCTTCCAGATCGCGCCCTGGAGCATCCTGATTCCCGGCGCGTTCCTGGCCGCCACCGTGCTCGCGGTCAACATGCTGGGCGACGGGTTGCGCGACCGCCTCGATCCCAGATTGGCGAGGCGCCTGTGAACCTGTTGCAGGTGCGTGATCTCGAGACCCACTTCTTCACGGCCGACGGCGTCGTGCGCGCGGTCGACGGCATCTCCTTCGACCTCGCAGCCGGCGAGACGCTGGGTATCGTCGGCGAGTCCGGCTGCGGGAAATCGGTGACGGCACTGTCGATCCTGCGGCTGATCGCGCCGGAGACCGGCCGCATTGTCGGCGGCTCGATCGCATTCAACGGGCGTGAGCTGACCACGCTCTCGACCGCGGCCATGCGTGAGCTGCGCGGCAACAAGATCGCCATGATCTTCCAGGAGCCGATGACGAGCCTCAATCCGGTGCTCACGATCGGCACGCAGATTGCCGAGAGCGTGGTGCGGCATCTGGGCCTCTCCTGGCCCGCTGCCAGGGATCGGGCGCACGAGATGTTGGAGCTGGTACGGATCGCCGACGCCCGCCGGCGGCTCGCGGAGTACCCCCATCAGCTCTCCGGCGGCATGCGCCAGCGTGTCATGATCGCCATCGCACTTTGCTGCAACCCGCAGGTGCTGATCGCCGACGAGCCGACCACGGCCCTCGATGTCACCATCCAGGCGCAGATCCTGGACTTGATGCTGGAGCTGAAGGAGAAGCTCGGCACCGCCATCATCCTGATCACGCACGACCTGGGGGTCGTGGCCGAGACCTGCGAGCGTGTCATCGTCATGTATGCCGGTCGCATGGCCGAGCAGGCGCCGGTCGCCGAGCTGTTCGCGCGACCGCTGCATCCCTATACGCGCGGGCTGCTGCGCGCGCTGCCAAGGGCCGACGATGAGGTGGCGAGCGCCGGGACGCGACCGATGCTTGCGGAGATCCCGGGCATAGTTCCGGCACTGACCCGACCGATTGCGGGCTGCGCCTTCGCCCCGCGCTGCGACTATGTGGTCGAGCGCTGCCGGGCGACGGCACCGGCGCTGCTGCAGGCCGATGCCGCGCACCTGGTTGCCTGCTGGGAAGCGCAGCGTGTGGCGGAAACAGCGGCATGAGCGAGCCCGCTAGCCTCGAGGTCGAGGGCCTCGTCAAGCATTTCCCGATTGCAGGTGGGGGGCTGCTGCGCCGCCGGGGCGTGGTGAAGGCGGTGGACGGCGTGAGCTTCTCGATCGGCCGCTCGGAAACGCTGGGGCTGGTCGGCGAGTCTGGCTGCGGCAAGACCACCGTCAGCCGCATGGTGCTGAAGCTGCTCGAGCCGACGGCCGGCCGCATCCTGTTCGGCGGCGTCGACGTGACGGACCTGTCGCCGGCTCGCATGTGGGAGCACCGCCGCCGGGTGCAAATCGTGTTCCAGGACCCCTATTCCTCGCTCAACCCGCGCCTCACGGCCGGCACCATCGTCGGCGAGCCGCTGGAGAATTTCCACATCGCGACGGGCAGGGAGAAGGAGCGCCGCGTGGCCGACCTCTTCGCCCGCGTCGGCCTGCGCCCAGAGAGCATGGCGAAGTATCCCCACGAGTTCTCCGGCGGCCAGCGCCAGCGGCTCGGCATCGCCAAGGCGCTGTCGGTCAACCCTGATGTGATCGTGGCCGACGAGCCGGTATCCGCGCTCGACGTCTCGGTGCGGGCTCAGGTGCTGAACCTGATGATCAAGCTGCAGGACGAGTTGAAGCTGGCCTATCTGTTCGTCAGCCACGACCTTGCCGTGGTCAGGCATGTCAGCCACCGCATCGCCGTCATGTATCTCGGGCGCATCGTCGAGCTGGCCGACAAGCGTGCGCTGTTCTCGACGCCGCTGCACCCCTATACCGAGGCGCTGCTGGCGGCCGCGCCCGTGCCGGACCCCACGCGGCGCAAGATGAAGCGTGTGATCCTGCGCGGCGACGTGCCGAGCTCCGTGCGGCCGCCGAGCGGCTGCCGGTTCCATACGCGCTGCGGCTATGCGATGCCGGACTGCAGGGTTATCGATCCGCCGCTGCTCGAGGTGGCGCCGGGCCATCACGTGGCGTGCCTGCGGCGCCCCGTGGGCGGCGGCGCGGCACCGCTCGCACCGCCGGTCCGGAGCGAGGAGGCGATGGCATGACAGCCAACGAGATGCTGGCGCTTGCATAATCGAGCGCGCTGCCGGCGCTGCCGCATCCTCGTCAGCGCTTGCCCCAGCGATACATCTTGGCTTCCACGTTGTCCTTGACGCGGTCCTTCAGCGCCGCGGCATCGATCTGGTGCACGCTGCCGCTGCCCGCCAGGTCCAAGGCATGCGCCGCTGCCATGCCCATGGCCATGCAGGGGCCCATCACGCGCACGCTCGAAAGCGCTGCCGTGTCGCCGTCCATGCAGCGGCCGGCGGCGACGAGGTTGTCGGCATCGGGTGAGATCAGGCTGCGCAGCGGAATATAGTGCACGTGGTCCTCGGGAAAGGTGTGCCACTGGTGGCCTTGGGCATGGTCGTGCAGCTCGATCGGCCAGGCGGTGCGGCCGATGGCGTCGTCGAAGCGCGTGCCGGCGCGCACCTCGTCGGCGGTGAGCTGGTGCACGCCCTTGATCCACCGCGTCTGGCGGATGCCTGGGAAGCCGTAGGCCCTGATCTTGGCGTTGCCGAAGCACCGGGGGAATTCGGCCTTGAGGAAGCCCACCGCCCGGTCGGCCTGGTCCTTGCCCTCGAGCGCGCTGGCCGAGGCCTCCAGGGGGTCGAGCGGTGTCTCGACGTGGGTCATGTTCATGGCGGCAACCCCGCGGCCCGGAATGATGAAGCCGAGGCCCTCCCGCCGGCGCAGGCCGTAGTCGCCGGCCTTCTCCTGCATGCGGGCGGATATTTCGGGCTTCTGCGGCGCGTGCGCCTCATCGATGTTCTCCAGGATGACCATTTGGGTGCCGTAGACCTTGGCGTTCGCCGGCTCGCGGCACGGCAGCCCGGCATTCCAGGCGAGCGCCGCATCGCCGGTGGCATCGACAAAGCCGGTCGCCTTGATCGTCACGTCGCCGTAGCGGGTGGCAAAATGCAATTTGGCGATGCGGCGGCCCTCGAGGAACACCTCGCGCAGCACGGCGCCCACCAGAGTGACAATCCCGGCCGCGGCGATGGCGCGCTCGATCCAGCGGCCCAGCGCGATCTCGTCGTAGTAGGCGACGGTGGTGACTGGTCCATGGCGGTAGTAGAGCGCCTTCTCTTGCCGCTCGAGATCGTTGAGGATGTCGTCGGCGATGCCGTAGGTGAACTGGTAGCCGTGCGTACCGTTGGAGAACAGGCCGCAGAACGTGCCGATGATGGAGTTGACGGCCTGGCCGCCCAGCGCCGGCAGCCCGTCGACGATCGCCACCCGCCGCCCGAGCCGCGCGGCCTGCAGCGCCGCCGACGTCCCGGCTATGCCCGCTCCAACGACGCAAATGTCGACCTCCAGCTCGCGTGGACTGCCGCGCGAGGCACGCTTGACGACACGGGTGGAGGGGGTCGGTTCGGTTGCCATGCGGCTCCCCGGTTGTGAGTGCGGCACAGGGCCCGCCGGCGCCGGCACCGGATGCCAGATACCGGATGCTAGATGTTGATGACGAGATAGTCCTCTTCGACCGAGACGAGGTAGGTCTCGACCACATAGGGCCCCTTGAGCAGGTTGGACCCCGGCTCCACTGTCACCTGGAACTGCCGCGCCCGGACCGACGTGGGATCGCACCAAGACTGTCCGGTGCGGATGTCGTACTCCCATCCATGCCACGGGCAGCGAATGAACTCGCCTTCGCGAGACAGGTGATACTCCCCGGGTCCATCGGAGCCGACGAGCCCCACGATCATGCCGCGGCAGAGCTCGGCGCCCTTGTGCGGGCAGCGGTTGGACAACGCGAAATACTCGCCGCCGATGTTGAACAACCCGATCTCGCGGCCGCGCGCGGTGACGATCTTGCACGTGCCGGGCGCGACCTCGCTTGCCCGGGCTACGACCCGGCGGCTCATGGCAGACCGTAAAACGCCCTGGCGTTGTCGCGGAAGATCATCGCCTTCTGCTGCTCGGTGAGCCTGAACTTGAAGGCCTGCTTGGGGTCGTCGAAATCCCAGTGCGGGTAGTCGGTCGAGAACATCAGCCGGTCCCATCCGACCCAGCTCATGATGTCGGCCAGATGCTCCGGGTTCTCCGGCTCCTCGATCGGCTGCGTGGTGAACCAGAAGTGCTCGCGCACATACTCGGAAGGCCGGCGCTTGAGGTGCGGTGTTTCCGCGCGCATGCGCTCCCAGTGCTTGTCCATGCGCCAGCACAGCGCCGGCAGCCATGCAAAGCCGCCTTCGATCATCACGATCTTGAGCTTCGGGAAGCGCTCGAGCACGCCCTCGAACACCAGGCTGCTCAGCGTATTCTGCATGCCCGTGCTCATGGCGTAGTGCTCTTGGATGTAGTAGGTCGGCCAACCCGAGCCGGTCGACGGATGGCCGCCGCTGTAGCCTGCGACATGCAGCGCGAGCGGCTTGCCGCAGCGCTCGGCCGCCGCATAGATCGGCCAGTAGCGGCGGTGGCCGAGCGGGTCGCTCGAGCGCGGCGAGATCATGATCTGGACGAATGCGGGGTCGCCGGCCCGCCGCTCGATCTCGGCCACGGCGAATTCGGCGTTCTCCTGCGGCACCACGATCGCGGCGCGCAGCCGCGGCTCCTTCCTCACCCAGCATTCGAGCTGCCAGTCGTTGATGGCGCTCGAGAGCGCGGCGCCGAATTCCAGGTTGCGTTCTTCCATGCCACCCCGGCTGAGCGCGATCAGCATGCCGCATTCGACGCCGTTGGCGTCCAGGTGCTGCTTGCGCATCAGATCGAGGTCGGAGCCGGGAGGGCCGTCCTGCGGAAACGAGTCGACCCGCATGCCGGCCGCCATCATGCGTGGGAACGGCAGCTGGCCGGTCAAGCCGTGCCGGAAATGCGGGCCGAAGGTGGCCATGTGCTCGCGCCAGTGTGCCGCCATGAAGGGGTGCAGCTCGGCCGTCGTGCGATAGACGGGATGAATGTCGCAATCGACGACCTTCAGGCGCTGGGCCGCGGTCGCGTGGCGAACGGCGACGTTCATGATGCCTCCTTCCCGCTCGTCTTGTCCTGGCCTGCCGTCACGGCGGCGTCCCGCAACCGGGGGTAGGTCTCGAGCGGATTGTCGACGAGCAGCTTTTGCATTGTGTCCCCGGACAGCCCTTCGGGCAAGGCCTCGGCGCCGTCGAATTGCCAATGCGGATAATCGGTGGAGAACAGCAGCAGCCGATCCGAGCCCAGGTGGTCGAGCGTGCGCAGCAGCATGTCCGGTTCGGCCGGCGGGGCATCGATCGGTTGCAGCGTGAAGCGGACGTGCTCGCGCACGATTTCGGCGGGCGACCGGTCGATCCACGGCACCTCCGCGCGCACCCCGCGCCAGGTCTTGGCTGTGCGCCACAGCCAGGTCGGGAGCCAGGTGAAGCCCGACTCGATCATCACCACCTTGAGTTTCGGGAACTTCTGGAACACGCCTTCCGCGACCAGGCTCAGCAGTTGCGTCTCGAACGCCGCCGACTGGGCCACGTAGTCCTCCACCCGATAGGAGGTCCACCCCGAGTAGGTCGGCGCAACGCGATAGGTGCTGCCGGCGTGGACGCCGATCGCCAACTCATGCTTCTCGGCGGCAGCGTAGATCGGCCAGTGGATGCGCCGGCCGAGCGGCGTTTCGCCCATCGCCAGCAGCAGCACCTGCACGAAGCGCCGATCGGGCGCGACGCGCTCGATCTCGCGCGCAGCAAGCTCCGGGCTTTGCGCCGGCACCAGGATCGACGCGCGCAGGCGCGGCTCGCGGTCGAGCAGCTCTCTCGCCATCCAGTCGTTGACGGCGGCGCAGAGGGCGGCCGCCATGTCGTCGTTGAAGAGGGCCACAGCCCCGTGCAGCGGGTTGCAGATGGCGTAGCGGATGCCGAACGGATCGAGCACCTGCCGGCGGATCGCATCGAGGTCGCCGCCGGGCGATCCCGAGGGGAGGCGCCAATCGGGCCGGGAGGAAAGGGGCGAGCCCGGCGGATAGCTCGAGAGCACAAACGGCATCCGGTCGATGTGGCGGTTAGAGAACTGATCGCGCCAGTAGTCGTCCAGATAGGGCAGCAACCCCTGCACGCTCGGCATCGCTGGATGCAGGTCGCAGTCGATGGCGCCCTCGAAAGGCAGCTTCATGGAACGATCCCGCGATTCTTCTGTAGGCAACGAGGAAGCAGAGTCCTTTGAGCCAACGCACTGCCAAAGCGTGTGTGCTGCTGGCCTAGAGGGAAGTCCACATTTTGTAAATGTCCCTAGTCGAAGAGGGCGGGGCGGAGGCTTTGCCGGACATGGATCAGCGCGCGGATCAGCACGTGGTCGGCTTCCTCAGTGTAAGAGATGTAGTGGGACTGGAAGCGAAAGCGGCGATAGCCGGAAACCAGTTCGTCAGCGCTGGTGCCGATGCCGGGAAAGTCTGCCAGAGGCCGAAGGTGCGCTCGAAGCCCGCATGGTAGGCCTCCGCCTGATAACGGCCAAACCGGATTTCCGAGTATGCGTAGATGTCGAGAAGGTCAGCGCGGGCGCGCAGTGAGAGACGATATTCAGCCACGCGAGCGTGCATCCGCGCGGGCGCGCGCCTCGCCCAGCACCTCGCTCATGGTGGCCGTCGTGGCGGTCCCGCAATCCGGGTGACCGAGCGCTGCGCGCAGGCGGCGCAACTGCTCGTCTCGCGGCAGAGCTTCCCAAGCACGGACATCCTCCTCGGTCGGGGTGGCCGAGGGCACTGCCTGATCTAGCGTATTGGTCTTGCTGGACATAGCACCATCATAGCACAGTTCGAATGGCTCGCGCGAGGCAACATCGAGGTCCTTGAGCACCCTCTCGGGTCTCAGACTTCCATATGCCGCTCGACTGGCCGCCAGGCATTGAGCCGGCGGTCGATTCGCACCAGGGCGGCGTTGATCACCAGGACCAGCGCTGTCGCCACCACGATTCCGGTGAACACGCCGGTGGTGTCGAAGCTCTGGCGCGAGCTCTCGATCATATATCCGAGACCTTCGTTGCCGACCAGGAACTCGCCGATGATGGCGGCACTGACCGCGCGCGGCAGCGCGATCTTCAGCGCTGCGAAAAAGAAGGGCAGGAGCGAATTCCAGATCACCTCGCGTGAAATCATCGCTTCGCTCGCGCCGGCCACACGCGCCATGTCAATGAGCCTGCGGTCGACGTTCCTGATGCCGGCGAACACGGCGATGAAGATGGGATAGAAGACGAGCAGCCCGACCAGCCACAGCTTCGGTGCGTCGTCGATCCCGAACCACAGGATGAAGAGCGGCACGAGCGCATACTTGGGGACGCCGACCGAAGCCATGATGTAGGGCTCGACCGCGTTGGTCAGCCGCGGCATGCGCCGCAGCAGGAACGGCAGCGCGATGCCGCAGGCGCAGCCGATGGCGAAACCGATCGCCGACAGCCTGAGCGTCACATAAATGTGCCGCAGCAGGCTGCCCGACGCCGTATCGCTGACGATCCGCTGCAACACCTTGATCGGATCGGCGGCATAGACCGGCCCGGCGGCGTCGGCGCCCAGCTTCCAGGCGCCGAGCAGCAGGGCCGCCAGACCGATGCGCCCTGCCGTCACGGCGCATTGCCGCCATTTGACCTGCGAGGGCTCGGCAAGGTCCAGCGCGGTTTCGTGGCTCGTCATTGCACCTGCGCCCTGATGCTTTGATAGAGCGCCGGAAAGTCCTGATGGGTCATGATGCCGCGAATATCGCGCGGGCGCGGGATCGCGTTGCGATGCTCGCCGGCAATGCGCGCCGGCGACTTGGACAACACCAGCGTGCGGTCCCCCAGGGCAATGGCTTCGGTGATGTCATGGGTGACGAAAACGATGGTCTTGCGCCCGAGGTTCCACAATCGGAGAAGATCTTCCTGCAGCTGCGTGCGGGTCTGCGCGTCGAGTGCGCCGAACGGCTCGTCCATCAGGATCACGGGCGGATCGTAGACGAGGGTGCGGATCAGGGAAGCACGCTTGCGCATGCCGCCCGAGAGCTCATGCGGATAGTGCTTCTCGAATCCCGTAAGACCGACTGCGCCGATCAGCATCTGTGCGCGGGCTCTGGTCTGCTCGTTGAGCCGCCCTTGGACGGTCAGTGGGAACAGCACATTCTCGAGGGTCGTCCGCCATGGCAGCAGATTGTCCTCCTGCGTCACGTAGCCGATCTTGCAGGACAGCCCGGGATTGAGCGCCTTGGGATCATTGATGGGAGCCGTCACGGACTGAAAGCGAACCTCGCCGTCACTCGCGCTGTCGATCTGGGCCAGCATGTTCAGGAGCGTGGTCTTGCCGGAGCCCGATGGACCGATGATGGTGAGGAACTCGCCGTCGTGCACCGAGAAGCTCAACTGCTGGATGACCCACGACGACGGATCGCGGCCCGCGCGCGTTGCGAAGCGCTTGCTGAGGTCGCGGACTTCGAGCAGGGGCGGCACAGCCATGATCAGCTCCCTGCCTGCATGTTCAGCTCGGGCGGCGGGCGCCAGCGCAGCAGCCGGCGCTCGGCGGCATCAACGCTACAGTTTCCCATAAAGACGATGCACGTCGTGGCGACGAGCGCGGCGAACACGCCGGTGGTGTCGAAATTCATGGCGCTGAGCTGGATAAGATAGCCGAGCCCGCGGTTGGCCGAGATCAGCTCGGCAATGACGGCGCCGCCGATCGAGTAGGGCATGGCGATGCGAAGGCCGGTGAAGATGTAGGGCACCGCGCCCGGAAAGACGATGTGGCGGGCCACGTCGCGCTCGTTCGCCCCCATGACCTGGGCCATCTGCACCAGCTTGGCATCGAGCGCGCGCACGCCGGCGAGCGCGCTGAAATACACGATGAAGAACACCGTGATCGCCACCAGCGCGATCTTCGATTCGATGCCGATGCCGAACCACAAGATGAAGAGAGGCGCCAGCGCCAGCTTGGGAGCACCGTAGCCGCCGACCATGAACGGGTCGAGAATAGCAGTGACAATGGGCAGGCGACGCAGGGCGAAGGGCAAACCGACTGCAGGGATCGCGCCGATGAGGAAGCCGGCCACGGCCTCGATCAGTGTGTAGGAGGCATGGCGCAGGATCTCGCCGCTGAGGACGCTGCTCGCAAGACGTGTCGCGACGCCCCAAGGCGATCCGACCCAATAGGTGCCGTAGACGAAGCTGAGCCCCTGCCAGATCGCCAGCAGGATCACCAGAGCGAGCAACTGGTCGCCGCGACTCCTGAGCGAGCCCCCGGCTTGCCGCGTTCGAGCGCGACCGTCAACTCGTTCCCAGGTGGCCATTTCCTCGCCGCGCGTTGTTACGGTCTGCGCTTTTTGTTACAGCAGTATCAGACTGAGAACGATAGTTCGGGAGGATTGGATGTTCAAATGCACAAGACAGCTGGCTGCGGCTGCGTTTGGCGTAGCGATTGGGCTCCATCCCACGCTCGGCAAGGCTCAGCAGGAGACGGAAGTCGTCTTTGCGATCCCCGCCCAGACCCTCACGTTTACGGCCCACTTCGTCGCTGAGGACGCCGGCTTCTTCAAGAAGGAAGGCCTGAAGGTAACGACCCGGAACCTCGTCGGCGTGGCTTCTCCCAATGCGGTGCTAGCCGGCAGCGCCGAGTTCACCATGGGCACCGGGCCTGTCTTCCTCCGGGCGGCCGCACAGGGGCAGAGGTTTCTTGCGATCGCCAATCTCGTAGACCGGCCAATGGTCGAGCTGGTGCTGCGCAAGGATGTCGCCGACGCGGCGGGGATTACCGACAAAACGCCGCTGGCGGACCGGGCCAAAACCTTGAAGGGAAAGACGATCGCCATTCAAGGCGTGGGCAGCATCATTCACGCCTGGCAGCGGTATGTGGCCAACGTCGGCGGCCTCGACATCGAGAACGATGTGCGCATCGCGCCGATGGATCCGCCCGCCATGCTTCCGGCCCTCGAGAACAAGGCGATCGACGGCTACGCGACGTCCATGCCCTTCACGACCCAGGCGGTGGTAAAGGGTGCCGCCATCATGCTGATGAGCGCGGTGAGCGATGCGCCCGAGCTGCTCCCCTTTGCCTATGGCCTCATATATGCTCGCCCCGAGACCTGCCAGGCAAAGCGCGATTTGTGCGCCCGCATGGCGCGCGCCTACACCGCGGCCGCCCGGATGATTCAGGAACAACCGAACGAGGTGTTCGAGATCCTGAAGAAGCGCTTCGAGAGGATGGACCCGCAGCTGCTTGCGGCGGCCTGGCAGGTGGCCCAGAAGGCGCATGCCAAGGATATCCGCGTGACGGTGCCGCAGCTGGAGAACTCGCAGAAGGTCAGCCTCGCCGCCAAGCTGCTCGATCCGAAGGACGCACTGAAAAGCTACGACGGCCTCTTCACGGATGAATTCGTGCGCTGATTCATCCAGCCGGGGCCAAACGATGGATTGGCGATGCTCGACGCATCGTCCATGCAGCCGCTTGCAGACCGCCCGACCTGGCCTAGCTGGCCGCGCTTGTCGCAACGGGAGCATTGCTGCTGCTCACATAGTCGATTCAAAGCCGGGCCGAGCAGGATGCGCAAGCAGCGAGCCGATCTCGTCTCGACGTGTGCTCGTGGTCCACAAGCACACCGCAGAGCTCATATGTCGAGATGGCAGGCAAAGCGGTGTGCCGGCGCGGCCTCTCTCAAGAGGGGTGTCTCGGCGCGGCAACGATCGAAGGCAAACGGGCAGCGTGTGTGGAAATGGCAGCCGGCCGGCGGGGTCATCGGTGACGGCACGTCGCCCTCGAGCACAATGCGCTCGCGTTTCGCATTGGGATCGGGCACCGGCGCCGCCGAGATCAGCGCGCGCGTGTAGGGATGCCGCGGACCCGCAAACAACCGCTCCTTCTCGGCAATCTCGACAATGCGGCCGAGGTACATGACGGCGACGCGGTCGGCCATGTGCTCGACGATTCCGAGGTCGTGGCTGATGAACAGGTAGGCGAGCCCGAGGTCCTCCTTCAGGTCGGCCATCAGGTTCAACACCTGCGCCTGCACGGATACGTCGAGCGCCGACACCGGCTCGTCGGCAACGATCACGGATGGTGAGAGCGCCAGCGCCCGCGCAATGCCGAGCCGCTGGCGCTGACCGCCCGAGAACTCGAACGGATACCGGCGCATGGCATCCGCGCTGAGACCGACGCGGCGGAAGAGGTCGACCACGCGCGCCTCACGCTCGGCGCGACCAAGGCGCTCGAAGTTCTCGAGCGGCTCGCCGACGATCGTTCCCGCAGTTAGCCGCGGGTTGAGCGAGGCATAGGGATCCTGGAACACGATCTGCAGCGCCTTGCGCTTGGCGCGCATGGCCTCGCGGGGAAGCGCCGCGATATCCTCGCCCTCGAACGCGATGGTGCCGCCGGTCGGATCGATGAGACGCAGGATCAGCCGCCCGACCGTCGACTTGCCGCAGCCGGACTCCCCGACGAGGCAGAGCGTCTCGCCCGCCTGCAGCGAGAACGAGACGCCGTCGACCGCCTTGACCTCCGCGACCGTGCGTTGCAGCAGCCCGCGCCGCACGGGGAAGTACTTCTTGAGATCGCGAACCTCGAGGATCGGCCCCGTGCGCACATTGGCGCTCATCTCGCTGCTCATGACGCCAGCACCGCCTCGAGCCGGAGACACGCGGCCCGATGCGCGGGCTGGCCAGTGACCGGCGCAAGCTCCGGCGCCTCGGTGCGGCAGCGGTCTTGCGCGAACTGGCATCGCGGAGCGAAGGCGCAGCCGCGGATCGGCTCGCGCAGCGACGGCACCATGCCCGGGATCTCGTTGAGCCGCCTGGCCCGCCTGCCGGCCTTGCCACGCGCGATCGACGCCAGCAGCCCACGCGTATAGGGATGCGCGGGCCGGGCGAACAGCTGCGCGACCGGCGCCTCCTCGACCTTGCGTCCAGCGTACATGACGACGACGCGCTGGCAGGTCTCGGCGACGACCCCGAGGTCGTGCGTAATGAGAATGACGGCCGCGCCGGTCTTGGCCTTCAGCTCCAGAATCAGCTGCAGCACCTGCGCTTCGATCGTCACGTCGAGCGCCGTCGTTGGCTCGTCGGCAACGAGGAGCTTGGGGTCGCAGGCGAGCGACATGGCAATCATGACGCGCTGGCGCATGCCGCCGGAGAACTGATGCGGATAGTCGTCGAGGCGGCGCGCTGCGTCCGGGATCTTCACGAGGTCCAGCATCTCGCGCGCCCGGGTGCGGGCGGCTTCGGCGGAGGCGCCCTTGTGGATGCGCACGACCTCAGCAATCTGATGACCGATGGAGAGGACCGGATTGAGGCTCGTCATCGGTTCTTGGAACACCATGGCGATGCGATTGCCCCGCACGTCGCGCATCTGCCGCTCGCTCAGCGTCAACAGGTCCGTGCCTTCGAACAGCACCCGGCCGGCGACCGTGCGGCCGAGACGCGGCGGCAACAGTCGCAGGATCGACAACGCCGTGACGCTCTTGCCGCAACCCGACTCGCCGACGATGCCCAGCGTCTCCCCGGGCGCAACCGTGAACGAAACGCCGTCCACGGCGCGGGTGACACCGTCCTCGTTGAAGAAGTGGGTCTTGAGGTCTTGGACGTCGAGCAGCGGTGCGGTCATCGTCGCTTACATCCGCCGCGCGAGGCGTGGGTCGAGGCGGTCGCGCAGCCCGTCGCCGACCAGATTGACCGCCAGGACGACCAGCGCCAGCGCCAGGCCGGGACAGAAGATGGTCCACGGCGCGAGGCCGAGATAGATGCGGCTCGAGGCGATCATGTTGCCCCAGGTCGGGATCTCCGGCGGCGTGCCGGCGCCGAGGAACGACAGCGCCGCCTCGATCAGGATGGCGGAAGCCGCGATGTAGGTCGCCTGCACGATCAGGGGCGGGAGGGTAGCTGGCAGGATGTGACGGCGCAGGATCTTGGGCAGCCGCGTGCCGCTCGCCACGGCGGCCTCGACATACGGCTGCTCGCGCACGGTCAGCACGACGGAGCGCACGAGCCGCACGACGCGCGGGATCTCCGGGATCAGGATGGCCGCGATGACCACGATCACGCTGGCCTTGGTGAGCGATACGAGCGCAATCGCGAGCAGGATCGCCGGGATCGCCATCAGACCGTCCATCAGCCGCATGACGACGCTTTCGACCACTTTGATGAAGCCCGCGAGCAGCCCGATGAAGAGCCCGATCGCCATGGAGATCGCCGCGACCGTCAGGCCGACAACGAGGGAGATGCGCGCGCCGTAGACCGTGCGCGCCCACACGTCCCGCCCCAGGTGATCGGTGCCGAACCAGTGCATCTCGGAGGGCGCTTTGAGGCGGTTGGCCGGCTTCATGGCGACGGGATCGCCGGCAATCAGCGGGGCGATCAAGGCGATGGTGGCGATCAGGATCAAAATCAGCATGCCGCCCACGAGCGTCGGGTTGCGCCGCACGAAGCGCCATGTGCCGCGCTTGCGCGCGGATGCGGCGTCGACGTCTGTCGGCGATAAGACCGCAGCTTCGCTCATCTCAATAGCGTATCCGGGGGTCGAGCAGCGAGTACGACAGGTCCACGAGCAGATTGACGATCACGTACACGCCCGAGAACAGCAGGATCACCCCTTGGATGATGGGGTAGTCGCGCTTGGCGATGGCATCGACCACCAGGCGACCGATGCCCGGGATGTTGAAGACAGTCTCGGTTATGACCACGCCGCCGATCAGCAGCGCGATGCCGATGCCGATGACCGTGACGATGGGCACGCCTGCGCTCTTGAGGGCATGCTTGAACAGCATCGGCCCGGTGGCGACGCCCTTGGCGCGCGCCGTGCGCATGTAGTCCTCGGCGAGCACATCGAGCATGGCGGTGCGCGTGATGCGCGCGATCAGGGCCACATACGCGAGCCCGAGCGCCACCGACGGCAGGACGAGATGCCGCGCCCACGGCCAGAGCCCCTCGGCAATCGGTGTGTAACCCTGCACGGGCAGCCAGCGCAGCGTGATGGCGAACACGTAGATCAGCACGTAGCCGACCACGAATACCGGCACCGAGAAGCTGACCACCGACAGGATCATCACCACGCGGTCGATCCAGCTGCCGGCCTTCCAGGCAGCGAGCACGCCCGCGCCAACGGCGAGCGTCACGGCCAGCACGATGGTCGTGAACGAGAGCGACAGGGTGGGCCAGATGCGCTGCCCGATCAGGGTTGCGACCGGCACGTTGGAGAAGATCGAGATGCCGAGATCGCCAACGAGCACGCGGGCAGCCCACCGCCAGAACTGCACGTGCAGCGGATCGTCGAGCCCGAGGCTCTTGCGGATGCTGGCGATCTGCTCGCCGGTGGCGTTGTCGCCGGCAATGATGGCTGCCGCATCGCCGGGCGAGAGGTGCAGGAGCAGGAAGATGAAGACGCCGACAAGGGCCATCACCAGGACGGTCGAGGCGAGCCGGCGGATGATGAAGGCGAGCATGTTCGTCGGCTACGCCTTATCGACGTTGATCCGTCCCGGCCCCGGCCGAACCAGGCTCGCCCGTTCGCTCAAGTCTTCGCCACATTCCAGAATGGGATCACGCCCGGCACAGCGAGCATGCCGGTGAGGTTCTTGCGCCGGGCGGTCGGCGCCACCCACTGGCCGAGCCAGACGTGCGGCACGAAATTCCACGCGTTGTCCTGCAGCTCGCGCGCGATCGCCTGCTTCTCGGCGAGGCTGCCGGCGACGGCCCACTTGTCGCGCAGCTCCTCGTTCTTGGCGTCCGACGGCCAACCGAACCAGGCCTTCTCGCCGGTCGCGGCGTGGCCCGCGAGCGCGATCGGGTTGCTGACCGCGTTGCCGTCGGCCCAGGTGATGAAGAGATTCCAGCCGCCTTGATCGGGCGCGGCCTTGACGGCGCGGCGGTTGACGACCCCGCCCCAGTCCGAGGCCGCGACCTGCACGTTGACGCCGATCGCGCGCAGGGCGCCGGCGACGAGATCGGCGGAGTTGCGCATGAAGTCGATATTGGTTGCCTGCATCAGCAGGATCGGCTCGCCCTTGTAGCCGGCCTTCTGTAACAGCTCCTTGGCCTTGGCCGGGTTCGGCGCCTCCTTGAACCAGCCGATGTTGGCGTCGTTCTGCATCGGCACGCCGCAGCCGAAGTTCGAGGAGCACTTGTTGTAATACTTGGCGTTGCCGAACGACGCCTTCATGAAGTCCTCCTGGTTGAGGAGGTAGAGCATGGCGCGGCGCGCATCGACGTTGTTGAACGGCGGGTGCAGGAAGTTCATGCGCAGCCAGCCGATGTTGCCGGTCTTGTTCATGACCTCGAGCGTCAGGTTCTTGTCGCCTTCGAGCTGGCCGATGAGGTCGATCGGTGGCGTCTCATAGAAATCGATCTCGCCGGCCTGCAGCGCGGCGAGCGCGGTCTGGCTGTCGGCCATGTTCTCGAAGATGACGCGGTCGACCTTGGCGATCTTGCCGCCCGCGAGGCCGGATGCCGGCTCGGCGCGCGGCACGTAGTTGGGGTTGCGGTCGTAGACGTAGCGCGCGCCCTGCTTGGTCTCGGTCTCGTTGAAGGTGAAGGGACCCGAGCCGACGTAGGCCGTGATCTTCTCCATCGGATTGGTCTCGGCCTCCTTCTTGCGCATGATGTAGCACACGGGAGTCGAGGTCTTGCCGAGCGCGTCGACGAGATAGCCGTAGGGCTCCTTGAGGATGAACGCGAGGGTCCTGTCGTCCTTCTTGGCGATTTCGGAGACGCGCTGCATCATGTGCTGGCCGGCGCCATCGCGGGCAGCCCAGCGGCGGAGCGAGGCGATCACGTCGTCAGAGGTGAGCGCCGTGCCGTCGGTGAACTTGAGGCCGTCGCGCAGCTCGAAGGTCCAGGTCTTCTTGTCGTCGGAGAGGCCCCACTTGGAGACCATCTGCGGCTTGGTCTCGAGGTTGCCGTCGATGCCGAACAGCGTGTCGTACAGCATGGCGCCGTGGTAGGCGCTCATGTTGGCCGTGGTCCAGATCGGATCGAGCACGGTCAGGTCGCCGTGCATGACCGCGCGAACGGTCTTGGCCGCCGCCGGGGTCGTCTGCGCCGTGAGCCGACCGGGGGCAGCGACAGCCGCCGTTGCGGCAAGACCCGTCTTCAGGAAGGTGCGGCGTGAGCTGGCGGCGCGTTTCGTCATGGGAGTCCTCCGTGCGCAGTCGGAGACCGAGCTCCGCCAGCACTTGTTGTCAGCAGCGCCCGGCCTCGCCGGACACTGCCCAATTAAGGCACGCGCCCAGCGCAACGGCAAGTGGCGCCAAGGGCTGCTTGCGGGCCCGTTGCTCTGCCGTCGACACCGGCTTGCCGCGGCTGGCGGGCGCCGCCCGCTGCAAGCCATCGACACGATAGTTGGTCAGCCGATCGAGCCGACGAATTGTACAAGTTCAGGCGTCTTGGGCGCACCGAACAGGGCCTTGGGCGGCCCCTCTTCGTGCACTTTGCCGTGATGCATGAAGACGAGCTTGGGGCCGACGTCGCGGGCAAAGCGCATCTCGAGGATGACGAGCATGAGCGTGATCGGCGCGCGCCATGAAGCCAGCCAGCCGTGGCGCTCTGCGACGAGATCGCGTCGGCACTCGTTCCGGAGCTGGTCGACGAACTGCTGAAGGTGGTCGAGCAGTTTGCGATGCGTTCCCCGACCTTGAGCTTGAACTCTGGGAGCGCGACGGCTCTGGCAGCGCGCAGATTTCACCTTGAAGGCGGCGCGGAGCGCGGGCGGCCCGTGCTGCCGAGCCTGGGCCGGTTGCGGGTTGAGGGCGTAACCGCCTTGAAAACGTCGCTGATTTGAGCCATTTAGAAGGAACTTGCTTGATTCTCAGGTGCTTGACGATCCATGCGCCGCTGGCGGTTTGCGATTGCACTATTGATGGCGCTTATCTTCGCACCGAGCACCGTGCTTGGGTCGATGCCCCTTGTTTGGTGCATCGGCTCGGACGGGCATCGTGCGGTCGAGTACTCGATTGGTAAGAACCGAGGTAAGCACGCCGATCATCAGGCGTTGGGGCAGCAACTTCCGCCAAACGATGTGTCCGAAGCGCAGCATCACGACGGCAACTGCCGGGATTGGCAGATCCTCGATACTTCAGCAAAATCGCAACCGCAAAGTCCTGACGGCCTGCTGTCGTTCGACATCCGAGTTTTCGTCGCACTACCCACGCTTTCGCTAGTCGAACCTGCCGCTGTTGCTGTTTCGACTTACCGATCCTGCGCTGACTACTTACCGATCCTGCGCTGACTATCGCTGTCTCGATCCGCCATTTGCGGCGCTACGCTCGGTCATCCTCCGGATCTGATCTTCCCGAATCATCGATACTGAATGGCGCTCAGCCTCGTTTGAGGCTGTGGCGCGCCTTCGGTCGGGGGATTGGGGGACAGGATCATGCCAGCTCGATCTGGCTTCAGGAGCAGCGGTGTAGTGGTTGCGCTAGCTCTCGTCATCAGTGGATGTGAAGCGCCTCGCGACGCTACGTTGCCGCGATCGGTTGTGCCCGAGGGCATGAGCTCAGACCGGCAGCTGCCCGTCCGCCCGTGGACACCGGAGCTTCACCCCGTCCCAGGCGCAATCGGCCGCGCGCCCTTTGTCGATCGTCTGACGCTGGGAGCGTCGGTAGCGCGCGTCCTAACCTACAGCCCCGCGATCAAGGCGGCCTTCCTCGAGATCGAGGCCAAGCACGGCGAGAAGGCACAGGCTGCGGTCAAGCCCAATCCCGAACTCGGACTCGAGGTCGAGAACTTTGCCGGCACGAAGGACAAGCGTGGATTTGAGGCCGCCGAGGAAACGCTTGCGATCTCGCAGACGATCGAGCTTGGCGATAAGCGGCTGAAGCGCCTGCGCGCCGCCCACCTCGACGCTTCACTTGCGGGCTGGGACTTCGAGGTCATCCGACTGCAGGCGGCTCTGCAGGCAGCGCAGGGCTATGTCGACGTGCTGGCCGCGCAAGAGCGGCTGAGGGTTCTGCGTGATTTCGTGACGATCGCGGACAGAACGCGCTCCACCGTCGACGCGCGTGTCGAGGGCGGCCGTGCCAGCCCCATCGAGCTCGACCGCGCCAACGTCGCGCTTGCTCGTGCCCGTGCTCTGGTCCGGGGCGAAGAAGCAAAGCTCGATGCGGCCAAACGCAAACTCGCGGCGCTCTGGGGCTCCGAGCAGGCAGATTTCAACCGGGCCGTCGGTCGACTCGGCCGCAGCCGCGCCGTGCCCTCGCTTGAGCGTATCAAGGCCTATCTCGACAACAATCCATCGCTCGCCCGATGGTCAGACGGGATCGGCCATCGCATCGCCCAACTCGATGTCGAAAAGTCGAAAGCAATTCGTGACATCAAAATCGGCGCCGGCGTCCGGCGCTTCGAGGAGAACGACTCGGTCGCCGCGGTCGCTTCCCTCTCGGTGCCGCTGCAGATCTTCGATCGAAACACCGGGGCAATCGCCGCCGCCGAGCGCCGCATCGCCAAGGCGGAGCAGGAAGAGAAGGCGGCGCGCGGTCAGTTGGTGGGCGCACTCGTTGAGGCTGTGGGCGCGCTCAAGGTGGCTGCAACCTTGGTTGCGGCGCTCGAAGGAGAGGTATTGCCCGCTGCCCAGACCGCCTTCGAGCGCACCCAGATTGGATACAACGAGGGCCGCTTCGACATTCTCAGCGTGATGGACGTGCAGAGGATGGTTTTCGAAACGCGTCTCGATCTGGTGACCGCCCAGGCGGAATACGCGAAGGCGCGTGTGCAGGTGGAAGCCCTCATCGGCAGGGATCTCAACGGACTGTGAGCGAAGGTACGGACCACAGCGAAGGCGGTCGCGTCAGGAGTTTGGTGACCATGAGCCGGAGAATGAAGCTCGTCATTGCTGTTGTTGCCTTCCTCGCTGGCGTCGTTGGCTACCGCGAACTCGCACTCAATCCTGCTGCAATCAACAAGGTCGATTCACACGACCACGGGCATTCCAAAGAGAAAACGGCCGGTAAGAAGGATGAGCATGGCCACGACCACGGCGAGCAAGGCGAGGGCTTCATCAAACTGTCACCGGCACAGATCGAGGCCGCAGGTATTGAGATGGCACCGGCGGCTTCGGGCGTGCTCGTGAAGGAGATCGCCGTCCCGGGCCGCATCAGCGTCAATGCCGATCGCCAATCGAAGATTGTGCCGCAGATATCGGGCACGGTGGCGCAGGTCCTCAAGCGCCTCGGCGAGCCCGTTGCCGTGAACGACATCTTGGCGGTCCTCGAGAGCCGCGACCTGGCGGATGCCAAGGCCGACTATCTCGCTTCGTGGCGTGCGGAAGAGCTAGCAAGATCCATCTTCGTGCGTGAGGAGCGCCTTTGGAAGCAGAAGGTCACCGCCGAGCAGGAGTACCTCAACGCCCGCAACGCCCACCAATCTGCGCAAATCAAGCTGGACCTCGCGCGCCAGAAGCTTCGCACGATTGGGCTGTCTCCCGAGAAGATCGAAGGCATCTTCACACTCACCGACGAGTCGAAATTCCGACTCTATGAGATTCGCTCGCCCATCGCAGGCCGGGTTACCGCCCGCAACCTGCTGCTTGGCCAGATGGTCGGCATCGACAAGGAGATTTTGACCATCGCGGATCTCTCCACGGTATGGGTCGAGATGGCTATTGCCCCCGCGGACCTCACTTTCGCCAAGGAGGGCCAGGAGGTGCGTGTGCAGAGCGGCTCGCAACGCGCGACAGGCAAGATCGTTGCCCTAAGCCCCGGAATCGATCCCGAGACGCGTGCGGCCAAAGCTATCGCCCAGATCGACAACCCCTCGGGGGAGTGGAAGGTCGGGGATTTCGTCGCCGCACAACTTTCAGCGGGCCAGCACGAAGTCAACCTCTTGGTGCCGCGCGAGGCGATCCAGACCATCAAGGGCACCAAGGCCGTATTCGTCAGTCAGGGCGGGGGCTTCAAGATGCGACCCGTCACGACCGGCCGGGAGGACACGGTCAACGTCGAGATCATGACCGGCCTCGAATTCGGCGAGACCGTTGCGACCAAGAGCACGTTCACGCTCAAAGCCGAGCTCGGCAAAGCCGAGGCCGAGCACCAGCATTGAGTGAGGAGAATCCATCGTGATCGAGCGTATCCTCGGCTTCTCCCTTACGCACCGCTTTCTGATTGTGCTGCTGGTCCTGGCGAGCGCCGCCGTTGGCATCCGCTCCCTGCAACTGCTGCCGATCGATGCGGTCCCGGATATCACCAACAACCAGGTCCAGATCAACACCGAGGCAGCGGCGCTATCTCCATTTGAGATCGAAAAGACAGTCACGTTTCCCATCGAGACTGCGCTCTCCGGAGTGCCGGGCCTCAGCTATACGCGCTCGCTTTCCCGCAACGGCTTCTCCCAGGTGACGGCGGTGTTCCAGGACAGCGTCGATATCTACTTCGCACGTTCGCAAGTCTCGCAGCGCCTTGCCCAGGCCAAGGAGAACCTGCCGCCGGGCGTCGAGCCAAAAATGGGCCCCATCTCGACCGGCCTCGGCGAGGTCTACATGTGGACGGTTGCCTATCAGCATCCCCGCGGCAAGGGCGCAGAGATCGTCGATGGCAAACCCGGCTGGCAGAGTGACGGCAGCTACCTGACGCTCGAGGGGCTGCGGCTGCGCAAGGAATTCGAACTCGCCATGTACCTGCGTACCGTGCAGGACTGGATCATCCGCCCCCAGCTCAAAGGCGTTCAAGGCGTTGCCGAGGTCGACGCCATCGGCGGCTACGAGCAGCAGTACCAGGTGCAGCCCGACCCCCTGAAGCTGCTCTCGCTCGGCCTCTCGTTCGGCGATGTGATCAAGGCGCTCGAGCGCAACAATACGAGCATCGGCGCAGGCTATATCGAGCGCCGAGGTGAATCGTATGTCGTTCGCGCCAATGGGAGGCTCGAGAACGCACGCGATATCGGCAACGTCGTGCTCGCCAACAAGGATGGCGTACCCATATTTCTCAAGGATGTCGCAGAGGTCGGCATCGGCCGGGAGCTCAGGACCGGCTCGGCCAGCGAGGATGGCAACGAGGTCGTCGTCGGCACGGTCATGATGCTCAAGGGCGGCAACAGCCGTACCGTCGCCGCAGCCGCCGACGAGAAGATGAAGTCGGTCCGTCGCGCCCTTCCCCCCGACATTGCCGTCAAGACCGTGCTCAACCGCACGAAACTCGTCGATGCCACCATCGCCACCGTGGCCCAGAACCTCGTCGAGGGTGCCTTCCTCGTGATTGTCGTGCTCTTCCTTCTGCTCGGCAACTTCCGGGCCGCGCTGATCACGGCGCTGGTGATACCCATCACCATGCTGATGACGGCGACGGGTATGCTGCGCTCTGGCATCTCCGCGAATCTGATGAGTTTCGGCGCGCTGCATTTTGGGCTCATCGTCGACGGCGCCGTGATTGTCACCGAGAACTGCCTGCGCAAGCTCGCCGAGCGCCAGCACCATCTCGGCCGAACGCTCACGCTATCCGAGCGCCTGCACGAAGTGCTGACTGGAAGCAAGGAGATGATCCAACCCTCGGTGTTCGGCCAGGTCATCATCATCACTGTCCACGTCCCGCTTCTCACCTTCTCCGGCATTGAAGGCAAGATGTTCGAGCCGATGGGGATGACGGTGATCATCGCCCTCGTGGCCGCTTTCATTCTTTCGCTCACCTTTGTGCCGGCGATGCTCGCCATCTTCGTCACTGGCAAGGTGGCGGAGACGGAGAACTTTGTCGTTCGGCGCGCCAAAAGCTGGTACGAGCCAGCGCTCAAGGCCGCGCTCGTCGACCCCCCCTTCGTCATCTGGTCGTCGCTCGCCTTCTTCCTGTTCACCATCTTTCTCTTCACCCGGCTTGGGCAGGAGTTCATTCCGACCCTCGACGAGAAGGACGTGGCGATGCACGCCATGCGCATTCCGAGCACGGGGATCACCGAGTCGACCGCCATGCAGCTTCAAGTCGAGCGAGCGGTGCGTGCGCTGCCCGAAGTCGCCTCTATCTTCTCCAAGACGGGCACAGCAGAAATGGCGGCCGATCCCATGCCGCCGCACGTCTCCGATACCTTCATCATTCTCAAGCCGCAGGCCGAGTGGCCGGACAAACGCATGACCAAGACCGATGTCGTGCAGAAGATTGCCGATGCCGTCGGCTTGCTGCCCGGCAACAACTACGAATACACGCAGCCCATTCAGATGCGCTTCAACGAGCTGATCGCCGGCGTGCGTGGCGATGTCGCCGTCAAGGTCTATGGCGATGATTTCGAGCAACTTACCGACACGGCCAACAAGGTGGCCGGAGTGCTTCGTACCGTCCAGGGCGGCACCGATATCAAGGTGGAGCAGACCACGGGCCTGCCCTTGCTCGACGTCAAGCTCAACAAGGACGCGATCGCGCGCTACGGCCTCAATGTCGCGGACGTATTGGATGTCATCTCCATTGCCATCGGTGGCAAGGAGGTCGGCGCGGTCTTGCAGGGCGACCGGCGGTTTCACATCCTCGTCAGGTTACCGGACCGGCTGCGGGATGATTTTGCGACCCTCGAAAACCTCCCGATACCAGTCGCGCGCGAGGGCAGCGGTGAGGACGGCAAAGGCTCGCGGCTAGCGTTCATTCCCCTCAAGGCGGTCGCGAGCTTCGAGATCACCGAAGGCCCCAATCAAATCAGCCGCGAGAATGGCAAGCGCCGTGTGGTTGTCCAGGCCAACGTCCGCGGGCGGGACATCGGCTCCTTCGTAGCCGAGGCACAGGACAAAATTGCAGCACAAGTCAAAGTGCCCCCGGGGAGCTGGCTCGAATGGGGCGGGCAGTTCGAGAACCTGCTCGCCGCGCGCAACCGGCTTCTCATCGTCGTCCCGGCCTGCTTCTTCGTGATCTTCCTGATGCTTTTCACCGCGTTCGGCAACGCGCGTGAGGCACTGCTGGTCTTCTCCGGTGTCCCGCTCGCCATCTCGGGCGGCATCCTGACGCTCTATGTCTCGGGCATGGCCTTCTCCGTCTCAGCCGCGGTGGGTTTCATCGCCCTCTCCGGTATTGCCGTGCTCAACGGCCTGGTGATGGTCACCTACATCAATCAACTGCGGCTCAAAGGAATCCAGGGGGAGGACGCCATCATCCAGGGTGCCATGACCAGGCTCCGGCCCGTGCTCATGACCGCTCTGGTCGGCTCGCTCGGCTTCGTCCCAATGGCCATCGCCACCGGCACAGGGGCGGAAGTGCAAAAGCCGATCGCGTTCGTTGTCACCGGTGGCCTCGTCACCTCTACCCTTCTGACGCTCGTCGTGCTGCCGGCGCTCTACAAGCGATACGCCCTCAACGTCATCACGATCGGGGATCATCCCCAACCAGCAAAGGAGCACCTCGCATGAAATGGGTTCGTTCAGCTGTTCTCGCCGCGGTCGCGTGTCTCGTCCTTGCCTCACCGGCGATGGCCCAGAAAAAAGACCACGACCATGGTAAGGAGAAAGCGCATTTCAAAGTCACGCCTCCACCCAGCCTGAAAGAGGCGTGGACGTTGATCACGACGAAAGTTGCTGAGGCCGAGAAGCATCTCGCTGACAAGAAGCTCGAACCGATTCACGAGATTGGTGAGCAGCTCGAGGCTGCCGTCCATGTGCTGGAAGAAAAGTCCGACATGGTGACGGGCGACAAGAAAACGCGGCTCGCTTCAGCGTTGAAGCAACTCGACAAGGCGGTCGACGATCTTCACCACGCCGCCGAAGACAAGGATGCGGGAAAAATCGGCATTGAGATCAAGAAGATCAAAGGATTGCTGCCGCTGGTCGAAGGTCAATACCCGGCCGGGGCGCTCAAATAGCCGGTTGGCGCCAACCGCAATGGTGGCGGCGCGCGGCGACACCACTCCTTCAGCTTCGAGCTCAGGGCAAGGGCATCGAAGTGGCACGATCGCAGACGATGCCCTTTTGCTGGTGAGGTCATCAGGGCCATGGCTCGCGTGCGCACCCGAGATCTTGCTCCCCAGCTGTTGCCAGTCGCGGCAACGTTTCCGCCAGCCATGCGGCGTGGCCGCCGCCCGCGACTTGGTCCTGTGGCGATGGCGGATCAGTTCAGAGGCGCGAGCCGCGCTTGGAAGCTCTTTCCGCCGACCTTGGTCGTGGTCACGATCACCTTCATGCCCTTGGCGGATGTAAAATCGCCCGTGGCTTTGAGCATGTTGTTGCCGGCGGGTTTGAACTCGACATTGTGGTTTGTTTTCCCAATCAAGACCTGCGCTTTGGCGGTGCCGCTTTCGACATTGACCGGCTTTTCGTTGGCATCCAGGACGTAACGTTGCGAGACTTCTTCAATCGACAAGGTGAAATCGTTGAATATTCGGTACTCTCGACGCGCGCTGTCACAGCTCGCGTCCGTGCATGAGTATCTGGGGGCACGCAATGCAGCGGCCGCAAACAACGTGACCGCTAGCATCAGAAGTACGATTGCGCGGCTGAAGGAGATGCCCCTGCTCGGCAGACCGACAGACGAAGTAGACACTCACGTGATCATCGAGCCGGAATATTTCTATCGCGTCTTCTACAGGCTCGTGGGCCAAGAGGTGTTCGTGATCCGCATTCTGCACGGGCGTCAGAGGTAACGAGGGACAACTCAGGACACTAGGCGCATACCGTAGAGAGTGTACGCCGTTCACGACAACGTCAGCTATTGGATTAGGTGCGGTCAGGGTCGCGAGAGGCCGCGTCGCTATGTGCCAAAAGCGGGCGTGAGCAATCGCAATAAGATGTGTACGCAGAAGGCTTACTCGATCAGTTCGTCGGCGCGAGCGAGCAGCGAGGACGGCACTCAAGGCCGATCGTCTTAGTGGTCTTGAGGTCGAACTCCAAAGACGCGCAGAGGAGAGCTAGATGCCTCCACGAGCGTTGCCCTCTTCAGACGAAAGGTATAGCCTCAGCCCACGGTGCTACATGGGGATGTCGGCCCAAAAAGGGTTTGGTGCGGGGGTGTGAAGATACGATGCGTAAGCGCACCATCAGGTTGGCGGCCCTTCTTGGATCGGTTATCTGGCTAGCAAGCGCGCCGGCGCAGGCGCAGACCAACCAACAGCGCGTCCCGCTGCTCATGTCCAAGATGCCGCCGCAGCAATCGGTCGCCTACAAAGCCCTCAAGGTCGTGGCCGACAACCCGACGGTTCAAGCTCTGACCCTGACCAAGAGTGAGATTTGGTCGGTGCCCGCTGAGAACGTAGACGCCGTGATGCAAGCGGCGACACGAAATGGCGTGGACGCGAGACCGCTCAGCCGGCGAGCGGCTGCCGCTGGCACCAATAGCGGCCTAACACGGGGAGCAATCCCCGAAGCTTCTCGCGAACCGATCGACAACTGGAGACAGATTTTCCGTCTGGCGTCGGCCGACATCAAGATGAACGACAAGCAGAAGCAATTGATGGAGATCGCCAGGGCCTCCCGCTCTACCGTAGAGGTCGGCGTGATACAGACGCAATTTGCTCCCGTCGTCGAGTACGCCCTCACCAAGGATGCTGGGACCCAAACGCCGTCCGACGACGCCGCAAAAATCACTGTTGTGAACCGCCCCGGGTTTGTCGGAGGCTCCAACTCTTGAGAGACTGGAGCCATGACGAATCACAGGACATCCCCGAAGTTTTCCGCCGAAGTGCGTGAGCGCGCCGTGCGGATGGTGCTGGAGC
>Ga0247727_10000537_pt1 | contig 92484 bp, 58 predicted proteins | sample WisWelCaveWW1625_FD_202498 | JGI IMG/M metagenome (GOLD analysis project Ga0247727, IMG submission 202498) | Biofilm microbial communities from Wishing Well Cave, Virginia, United States - WW16-25 | ecosystem: Environmental > Aquatic > Deep subsurface > Groundwater > Cave microbial mat | place... | reverse complement strand
CGTCGCCGTCCGTGTCTTCGATCAATCGAATCTCGTCGCGGCGAACGATCTCGGTGCCGAGGCCGGTCATGAAGTCCACGGCAACGAACAGCGAACCGGGTTTCGGCCCCAGTGCAATCGCCGACGGATACTCGATGAGCGGATCGCATGCGAACAGCGTCGTCTTGAAACCGGTGGAGACTTTGAGCGGTGGGAATCGTTTTTCAGTTTCCGGGCCGGACTGCGGCGGGTCGTCGTTCGCAACCGAAAACGAGCCAAGGGCGGCGGCAATGACGATTCCAAAGATGACAGTTTGCCTGTGTGGTGTGGGCATTTGAGCGGCTATTGTAAGCGAGCCAGTGCCAGCGCGACCACAGTCAACCCAACCGCCGAACCGACCGCGATCAAAAACCCTCGCTGCACGCTGGTGCGGCCGGCGTAGGCGCCGATGAGAATGGGGACGACTGACCAGCCGACGCCGCCGATACCGAAGAGCACGCCGACGGCCCGGCCGTGAACGCTCGCCGCGAAGTGGCCGAGCAGTACCGCCATCAGGGTCGGAAAGATCGGCCCGAAGACGAATCCCGCCGCGACAACCATCGCCGCGGCCGACATGCCGGTTCGACTCACGACAAAACCGATGAGCACGCACACGCTCAAGACTGCCATCACGCAGATCAGAACGGTCTCGCGGCCGGTGGGCAAGGTCAGCGCGGTGATCAATCGGGCCGCCATAAATGTGAGCCAGAACGCGGAAAGGAGCTTGGAGGCGGTCGCTTCGGCGACACCGCGTTCGCCCAGATAGGTCGTAGCCCACGCGCTGGTACACGCTTCGAGCGGCGCGTAGAAGAACAAAGTGAAACCGCAAAGCCACATGACAGGATCGCCGAGCAGTGTGCCAAATCCCGCGGGGGATGTGGCTGTGTCTGATGACGCGGTGGAGCTTATTGGCGCGAGCGCCTTAAAATCTACTCCGAGCGCCAGCACGGCCGGGACCGCGGCGATCACGGCGAGCGTGCTCAACGCAATCGTGAAGGAAGCTCGCCGAAGCAATGTGGCGATGATGAGCGGCGTCAGAAACGCTCCGGCTCCGAAGAATACGTTGCCCAGGTTTTGCGCGAAGGCCATGCTGCCGGGAAATGCCAGCGGAGTCAGCGTGTTTCCCACATTGATCAACGCAGACCACCCGGCACTCGAAATGACCACCGCGGTGAATCCGGTCCAATAGTCGCGCGCACGTGCCAAGAGCACCAGGCTTGCGGCCATTAGGAGGCTGCCACCCATGAGCACGCCCGGCTTGCCGAGCAAGTCCGTGAGGAATCCGGCGGCGAAGATTACCGGAATCATTACGAACCCGAACACCGAGACCATGCCGCCGACCCGAGTCTCGTCGATTTCGAGCCGCCGCGCGAGTGTCATCTTGACGCTGCCGAGGATGGCCACGCCCATACCCGACACCAGTAGCGACGCGACGGTCATCGCAGTGAATAGCGACATGATCGGGCCTCCAATTGAGTGCTGCGGCGCGGGCGTATGACGATTCGAGTTTTACACGTTAAACCTGTGACGGTTCTTTGTAAACTGTGTTGGCCAATTTCACCCCTTGAAAGCAGGAGGACACCATGCGATCGCTCACCCTGACGACCTGGCTTGTGCTCGCGAATGTTGCGTTGACGAATGCTCAGGATCTGAAACCGACCGGCGAGTCGATCGTCTCGCCCGACGCGAAGCTGGAACTACTCTTCACTCGCTCGGCGCCGATCAGCGGCGGACTGACCGAAGGCGCGGCGGTCGCACCGGACGGCAGCATCTACTTCTCAGACATCCCGTTCGGCAAGGACAAGGGAATGATCATGCGGTTCGATCCGAAGACAAAGAAGACCACGGTGTTCACCGACGACAGCCACAAATCGAACGGCCTGATGTTCGACGCGAAGGGCAATCTGATCGCGTGCGAAGGATCGGACTTGGGCGGCCGGGCCGTGGCCCGCTGGGACGTGAAGACCGGCAAACGTGAAGTCGTCGCGGATAAGTACAAGGGCAAACGATTTAACGCTTGCAACGACCTGTGCATCGATCTCAAGGGCCGCATCTACTTCAGCGATCCGCGTTACCTCGGCGACGAGCCGCGCGAGCTGGAGCACCGCGCGGTGTATCGCATCAACACCGACGGTAGCGTGGTCGAGGTCACGCACGACTGCGAGAAGCCGAATGGCATCGCGATCAGCCCCGACCAGAAGACGCTCTACCTCGCCGACCACAACAACGGCACGGACAAGATCGACCCGGCCGCACCGCCGCCGAAAAAGGGAGCGATGAAGGTCTACTCCTTCCCGCTCGGCCCCGACGGCCTCGTCGCCGGCCCGCGCAAGACGCTCGTCGATTACGGCGAAGAAGAAGGCTGCGACGGCATGACCGTAGACTCGAAGGGCAACATCTACCTAACTAACCGCAGCCCGAAACGACCTGGTGTCCAGGTCATCAACCCGACCGGTAAAGAAGTCGCATTCATCCCGACCGGTGCGCCGCAATCCGGCGATGACAAGCTGAAGGGCATGCCGAGCAACGTCGATTTCGGGATCGGCGACGAGAGCAACATGCTCTACATCACCATCGATCTGAGCCTGTACCGCATCCGACTCAAGTCGGAAGGTTGGCACATACCGTGGGCGAAATGATCTGGTTTGCCGGCGTGATTTAGCCGGCTTCGCTACACACAATGGGCGACCGATTAGAGTGCAACACCGCTGAACTGTGGAGTTTTGACAGATGAACGCATAATCCAGGTTATGCCTCATCCCAAATCCGCTTTGCCTCCGCCCTACCTGCTTCGATCTCCGCGTTCTTCAAATTGCGGTCAACCGCAGTGCCTTGGAAGTACAACTCGGAGTATCGCCTGAAAGCAGACATCATTCCTTCAGATTGAACTTCTCGCGATGCGACAAAGGAGTAGCCATGCCTCTTGAGAAGGGGTTCGGCAGTCTGTTTTAGTATCTCACCGACGGCACGACTCAACTCGACAGGGAGAGGTGAAACCGTAGAGGACCGATAATTGGAATAGGTCACATTGGGATGACTGAAATTGTCGTTGCGGTGTGGCCAGAGGGTGTCTTGATTGAGGTGGCTCAACACAGCTTCGGGTGCCTTGGCGATAAACTCGTCCAACTCGATCTTCATGGGACCAATCCCGCTCGTGCCCAATCGTCTGGTGAGTTCGTGCTGCGACGTGACGGCCTGCTCTACACTCTTTCTGAGTTCCTGTCCCGCGAAGGTTTGTGTTGCTGCGATAAACGCTTGGGTAGCGGTTTCCATCTCGAGGCACAGCGACTCCTTTTGAGACTTCAGTTCGACGAGCCGTCCGTTAGAGCCTGTGCTATTCATTTTGGTTCCAGTTTCGATTGTTGGCAAAGTTACCTGAAAACAGATGGATGAGTCGAGCTAGACAAAAGATGAAAACGCAGCGCGGGCCTAGGTGGTCCGCACAGGTATTCGCCAGGCAACCCTTGAGTGAAAGCCATTCTGCCAGATGCTCGATCTAATCTAGCGGGGGCCAGTCTTGGGCCATTCCCTTTCGCTCGATAGCTTTGACCGCGTCCAGCGACAACCCGTGGCGCTCTGCCACAGAGGCCTGGACACTGTCACGGCCTGATCTCTGTTCTTGATGGCTGAGCAGCTCTCTGAAGATTTCTTTTTCACGTGTTTCAGGCAGCTTCGCGTTCATAGGACGCTCCCCATGTTTTGCCCTGCTTTCGTGCGAGGACAAGAGAAATCAGAACCTCATCCGACCGCTGACGTTCAGGCTCCTATCAGTTTGCGATAGCCCAGCAGTGCAAAAACTGCCCCCAGGCTAGCAAAGAGCAAACCGAACAGGCTAAACGTCGCCATGCTGCCGACACCCATAATCGACGCGCCGAAGCCGCCCACAAGCGACCCCGTGATGCCTACACCAAGCGTGAACAAGATCAATCCCATGTCACGTCCCGCCATCTGCCAAGCGGTGTATCCGCCGGCGAAAACGCCGAAACCTAGCCAGGTAAGAATGCCGATCATTGTTGCTCCTTCGTTAAAAAGTGTTTCAATCAGGTCCTTGGGAATTACTCTGTTCACTCAAGTGACGAATCCAGGGAGCTGGACCGGTCACGCCTCGCCGCCCAGTTCGATCTTCGGCTCTGACGTGCCGGTGGCTGCGGAATCCAGCGAGACAAGCTGGAGTTCGACCTCCAAGATCTCACCGGCGAGCGGGTGGTTTCCGTCCACGACCACCGTGTTCGGCCTCAGTTCCGCGACCTCGATCCGCCGGCGACGCCCCGACTTCACGCCGGTTGCGGTGAGCCGTTTGCCGACAAACAACTCCAAGCGAGACGGGAATCGTTGTCGCGGAACCTCCTTGATCAGCTTGGGCCGCACGGCTCCGTAAGCGTCCGTCGGCTGAAGGGTCAGTCGTTTCTGCTCGCCCTCGGCCATTCCGACCACGCCGAAGCTGATGCCGCGAATCACTTCCTTGCTTCCCACGGTGAACTCCAACACCTTCCGGCCGCGAAAACGTCCACCGGCTGAACCATCTTCTCGCAAGCCGAGATACTGCACGCGCACACGATCGCCAAGTTTGGCTGTGTTCATGATGGAAATTGCTTCCTTTTTGAAGGTGAAGGATGCGCCAGGACTGTCGGTTAGCAACTGCCGCATACTTCAATGTCCAACTCCACAGTTCGGGGTTCAGATTCCGATGCTTCGAACGCATCTAGCACAGCAGCGAGGGCCAGTTGCCGGACGTGGTACGAGCTGGAGCAGCCATGCACGATGACTCTCCCGTCAATTCTCTCGACACGTAGGTTGCGGACACGGCCGCCGGTTCGACTATCGACCAAACGTTCCAGGCGACGGTTTCGCTCATCCAACGTGCTGCGCAATCTGCGATCATCAAGCAAGGTGCGAACCCTTCTCGCCAATCGGTCGGCTGCCAGCGGCTTCACGTGGTAGTCACTGATCGGATAGGGTGCCACGCGGTCCAAGACCAGAGGATTGCGGCACGACGTAAGGACCATCACCGGAACGCTTGCTAGTTCGGGGACCTGGCTCATCATAGATAGAACTCCGTCGGCCCCGCCCCACGGAAGCTGCGGCTCCAGAACAAAAACGTCCGGTATGCGCTCGCGCAGCCGAGCAACGCACTCCAAACCACTTGGCGCTGTCACCACTTCAAAGCCCTCCCGTGAAAGCTCTCGATACATCGCCAGAAGAGACTCATCCGGATCGGCGATCAAAACTCGAATGGCCGTCGAACCATTCGACCGCGATTGAGCAACAGCTCCGCTGTTCAAGAGAGTCCACCCTTCCTTGTTCTTGTGTGTTCGCGACAAAGCTCGAGACAGCATCACGCAACAGGAGCCGCGCGTGCTCCCATTGGGCTAGCCGGCCCGCCGTTGGCGCGGATTCGTTCCCACACCTCCATTCGATGGACGGGAACATCTGAATCACCCTTGAAACCCAGCCTCACCTTGCCACCGTTAATCTCCAACACCGTAACGGTGAGCATTGGCTCGCTCGAGTCCGAACGTCCGACAACAACCGATTCCTGGCTTTCCCGGGTCAAAACCAACATGGTAGAACCTCCGTGTACTCATCTCTGACTGACTAGTCCGCTCCCGCTCCAAGTGCCGGCAGCTACGCTGCCGGCGAGCAGGAACACCTGCACCACTGTCCCGGTTTCCGTTGCGACTTCCGATGTAGCCTCGCGCACATCCACGAGGATGATTTTTTCAATCTCGCGCCGCAGCAAACCGCAGGAGTTTATGAAGAGTTGTCGATGAAACTCCTGTACCTGCGCGGCACCAGCCGGTCCCTTGGCCAGGTCCATCTCCACGGGCGACAACATCCCGCGCAGAGTTATCACCAACGTGTCATCACTCAAGACTGCGGTCACTGACTTGGGCGCGTGGCCCGTCCTCTCCTGCTCGAAAACACACGCGGCCAGTGCGACCTGTTTCGCCATTACTGAATTGGAATCGGCCATTTATGTAGTCACTCATGGTTGAAAGGTTGCCGTGCCGTCCAGGCCGAAAAAAAGCCGACGTGGTCGAACACCCTGAGGTATTCGACCACGTCGGCTTACTCGTCAACGAGCCCCCCGGCACGGCCGGGTTGCCCTTCATCTAGTCGTCCGACATCAGACACTGCTATCCAGCGGAGCTAATTTGTTATTCACAGGGGCTTCACTGGTGTCCACATCATACGGCTCAGAACGGATAAAGCAAGTTCACTTCATTTTCCTCGTTTGGTATTATCGGTCTGAAATCAATCGGGAGCTGACGGCGCCATGTGCAAGCGATGGCCCGCGCGGCTTGAAGCGGAATTGGGTCACACTGGAGCTTTCCATGAAGACGCGGGGCGAAATCGAAGCTGCGATTTGTGAAGGGATCACTCGCTTCGAACAGGAATACATGGGCCGCGGGCCCAAGCACATCCACACGCACCTGATCGGGGATCTTCTCGTCGTCCGTCTGGAGGGCGTTTTGACCTCGGCCGAACGGCACCTGGTCCAGTCGGTACCCCCGGAGAAGGGGCGGGGACTGCTCAAACAAGTACGGACCGAGCTGATCGAAACGGCGCGGCCGATCATGGAAGCGATGGTTCGCGACGTCACCGGTGTCAAGGTATTAAGCCTGCACCACGATATCAGCACGGTCACGGGTGAAGAGATGGTGCTCTTCACGCTCGCCAAGGCGCCGGATGTGCGCGAGGCGAAATAACAATAGCTGATCTGCCGCCGAGGCAGAAGCACCCGCAGCGGCCGGGGCTATTCCCATCGCTTCCCCTGCGGGATCACTTGCATCTGGTCGATAATTGTATGAGCGCCCTCCACAGATCGAGCTGCCTGCATGGCAGAGTTCTTCTGGTACGCATACTGAACGCTCCCGGAGAGGGTGACCGCTCCGTTGTGTACCTGCACCCTGACGTCGCATGGTGCCCGAAGTCCACGGTTCGACATTTGGTGCGTCACTCTGTTCGAGACGGTGTGGTCCGGTATCTGGTTCTTTTTTTGCAACATGACTGTGACTCCAATGAAAGGGAGTTTCCGAGCTGGGAACAGACGCATGATCGGTAATTCGTTTTGCTGTGCTGAACGAAACTAAAGAGGCAGGCCGGCCCTTCCGGTCTGCCATCCATTCCACGTCCTTGAGGCGAGCGGCATCGAATCCGCTGAATCAGACCCCTTTGACCTGGATCGCCCGCGGACCCTTGCCTTTCGTGTTCGGTAGCGGATCGACCTCAAACTCGACCGCTTGTCCCTCGCTGAGCGATTCAAAGCTGCCTTCCACCGACGAATGGTGGAAGAACAACTCGTCACTTGGGCCGGCGATGAACCCAAACCCGCGATCGCTGACCAATTTCTTGATTGTCCCTTGCGGCATGTTTGCCACTCCTTAGAAAAAACTTCCGAACAAACCGCCGCACCTGTACACGAATGGCAGGCACTGAACTGTGCCAAACAACCAAGCGCGCTACGAACTGCCGCGGTCACACTGAAACTACTGCAGCTTGTGGTAATACTCGTATGCCCTTCCAGCCATGTCACACTTCTCTTTCCCGACGCTGCGGACCCCAAAGGGCTTATTGGGTTCCCTTCCTCTAAACTCATTGACCAGGGCCATCTCGGACGCCCCTTTGTCAAGCAGTTGCACGTCATCCTGCACTTCATTTTTCATTACTCTCACTCCTTTCACGCTGACTCGTCGTGGTTAATGTGAATGTGAGTCGGCAACTTCAAGTGCGACGATCTGCTTGTACAACTGGCTGATCTGCTGCCAGAGCTGGCCGATCTGCGCTTCGGTGGACCCGCCTCGCGGCTGCAGCGGTTTCTGCTGCGGCGGAATCAACTCTTGCAGAGAGTCTCGCTTCTCACTATCGCCGGAAGGTCGTTGAGAATTCCTCGTCGAAGCAGTGTCGTGCCTTTCGGGCCGGTCGTTGCCATTGGCCGCCAGTGTCGCGCTCGCAAATAGGCGCGGATTCATGTCGGCAATTTCGAGTTTGAGAATCGCCTTCTGCAACTCGGCGATCTGCCGCCACAGTTGATCGATCTGCGCCTCATTCGTGCTGTCGCGCAACCTCGGCGGTTTCTCTGGTCCTGGCACCGTTTTCTGCGCCGGCACAGGCTTCTGGGTGTCGCGAGACTTTCCTTCGGTCTTCGTCTTCGGCGCGTTGTAGAGCAACGCCTGGGCGATGTTGCCGGGTAATGGCTCCGACCGCGGATTCGCGTCGCCGACTCCGAGACCCACAATCTGCCTCTGTAGCTGACCCATTTGCCGCCAAAGGTCGTCGATCATCGAACTGCGTGGACCATCCTGCGGCTTCGCCGGCTTCTCCCGCGCGAGGCTTACGACTCCGACGCACATGAAAATGAGACTCAACGCCAGTGCCACAACCAAACATTGAATGCGATTCATCCGTGCTTCCTTTCTCAAAGAGATATTTCAAACCGAATCTGAACTCCTTGCTATCACTTTGTCTTTCGTCCTTATCTCTGTTCCACGGGCATCCCAGTGTGATCAGATGCGTCCCATGAGCAGCAGGATGACCAGAATGAGCGCGACCATTCCAAGCCCACCGCTCGGGTAATAACCCCAGCCCCTGCTGTAAGGCCACCTGGGCATCGCACCGAGAAGCATCAGAACCAAGAGCACGATCAAGATTGTGGAAAGCATTTCAGTTCTCCTATCAGAGAATGGCCAAACGCGAAAAGTGGTTTCAAGCGTGTTGTCACTGGCAACGTCGTTTTCCGTCCGTTATTCCGACTTCAATTTGTCCGTTGGCTGATCGCCAAATTCCTTGGCTTCCTCTGTGCCCTTGCCCGTAAGCTCTGCTGTTTTATCCATCACCGTCTCGGCATCTTCTTTCACTTTGTCGCCGTCCAGCGACAGGTTGATATTAACCTTGTTGCTCCCCGTGTCGCGGGTGGGGCTCGACAGTGCAAACCAGCTCCGATAGAACCCAATCACGATCACAAAAAGCACCAGCACTACTAGCACCTTCACAAACGTCTTTGTCATGGCGAATTCCCTATCGGCGACCTTCATTGTTTCTGAACTCTTAAATGCGCTGCGGGTGACCCCGTGGCAATCATGCCGCCTTGATCTTCGGTGGTCGTACCAATGGTGCGGGATCACCCCCGCAGCGCGATTCTGCCTCTACCCTGGTTGTTGTCCGCGTCGGATTCCGCCGAGTCGCTGACTTCTACTTCTTGTCCTTGTTCGGCTTGTCCTTCGATCCACCCTTGGGCTTGTCGTTTGATTGGCCGCTAGGCTTGTCTTTGGATTCACCCTTGGGTTTTTCCTTTGCTTCGCTCTGAGGCTTTTCCTTCGACTCACCCTTTGGCTTGTCGTTTGATTCGCCCCGAGGCCTCTCTTTGGACTCACTCTTGGGCTTTTCCTTCGACTCACCCTTGGGCGATTCAGGTTTAGACTCGACCTTCGTCGTCTTCGGCTTGTCCGCGCGCGACGGTCTGCCGCCAGCAGTTCTCGGCTGGGGCTCGACCTTGGGATCTGGCTTGGGAGCATCATGTACCTTTGGCGGAGCATGCTCCTTGCCAAGCCTGTCGGCCGACTTCGCCACAATCGGAGACTTCGGAAGTTTCACTTTGGCCGGCTCAGACTTCTTTGAAGCCTTGTCGTCTGACGTATCTGATGCTTTGGCTTCCAGCTTTTCCCGTTCCGCGCCGAACTTGCGGACCTCTTGGCTATGCTTAGCCAGCTTCTGTCGCTCTTCTTTGTCCACCGGCTGGAATTTCATCGGACTGTCTTTGCTCTTGGACACTTGGTCGAACGACGTGGCAACGACGAGGCTCTTGTCCTTGGACTTCACCCCGCTCGCGCTGAGCTTTGTCTGGTCCGCCAGTGTGCGCGGCGGTCGCGCTTCTTCGTGGTCGCGTCGGTGCCCGAAGTCCGCTTCTACGCGGTGGTGCCACTCACGGTCCTTCCGATGGTGCCAGCGGTGGTGCGCGAAAAACGGATCGTAGCCGTGACCGCCGGAGTGGAACGAAAACCACGGATAGAACCCTGCGTTGTGATAGCTCGAAGCGTAGTAGTCACCGAAATAGTAGTGGCCGTAGTTCGGCCGCAAGAATAGATGGTCGGTAAACAGACCCAAATCGATCACGATTGAGGGCGAGTAGGAGAAGCCTCGCCGCGAGTAGACACTCGAATCGAAATAAACCGGCGCGAACAGTACGCCTCGACGGTTGACCGCGTAATCGTAGTAGCCATCGACGAAGACGTAGCCGCGACGCGCCCAAACGTAATGGGCGGGGACCCAAACCCAATCCGGGTTCACTTCGGACCAGTAACCAGGTCGCCAAGCGTAGCGGTTCTGATGCCAAACCCACGAGCCTGGTGCCCAACTATAGTCCGGCGAAGTCGCCTCGGTGTTGGGGCCAACTTCGACCGACTGCGGCGGTTCGGGTAGGTATTCAACTTCATCCGCATCGGCATTGGCCCAATACCCGGAAGTCCACTGAGCGCTTTGTCCAGACTTGATCCAATACCCGGCGACCCATTGGCGACCCGGCGGCAGTGTACGCCCGATGCCGCTAGCCCAAAGGAAATCGCTCCGCTCGTCATCCCAGGCCCAGTAACCAGGAATCCACTCGACGTTGGCCCCGGCCGGTCTCTGTTCAGGCGGCAGCTCCTCGATGAGGGCCGGCGGCGCTTTCGGCACCACGACGCCCGGCTCGGGATCGAAAGTCACGGTTTCAGCAAATGCCTCGTGTACCGGTCCGCGCGTGAGCACTTGCACACCTTCCTCGCCATCAGCACGCCCCCGCTGTGCGGCACCAGCCTGATCGAATCCGAAGCATGCTCCAAAGGCCACCATTGCGGCGACCATGCAGGCCACGCGAGCCGCGCGGTGTCGCGCCACCCTACCGCTCGTCAAAGCGCCGCACACTGCGGCTAGCCGCTGCCGCTCATTTGGCAATAGGCCGCCCGGTGGCCCGTTATTGTGTAATTTGGATTGAAGCCGATCGCGTTCGTGAATGAGCGTGCCCGGCGCCACGCGCATGAAATTGCTGATCAGGCTGGCCACTGGCGTCCGCTCGAAATGATCGACACTCTTGAAAACACGACGTTTGTTCATGATCTTTGTCCTTTGTAGATGTGCTTCATACGAACAGTGAGAACTTGTTGCCTCTCCCCGACGTTCAACAAATCGCCGTCCCTGTTTCACCTGCGACAAGCGGGAAGCCGTCCGGACCGTCTCGTCCGCTCCCGCTCCAGGTGCCGTACGCGACGCTGTCGGCGAGCAGGAACACCTGCACCACAGTGCCGTTCGTGAGCGCCTTCACCACCGTGCTGGTGGTCGTGGCGACTTCCACGGCCGCTTCGCGCACCTCAACGCCGGTGATTTTCTTAATCTCCTGCCGCATCGAGTCGGCGGAGTCGTTGAACAGTTGTCGGTGAAGCTCCTGCACCTGAGCGGCACCTGCCGGGCTCTTGGCCAGGGCCTGTTCGGCTGGCGACAAAGCCCCGTGCAACGTGATCACGAGGGTGTCCTCATTCAGGACCACGGTCACCGACTTGGGCACGATACCTGTCCTCTGATGCTCGAAGCCGCACGCCGCCAGCGCAACCTGTTTCGCCATGATCGAATTGGACTTGTCCATCGGGTCCGTCCTTTGGTGGCTGCGGTCGTCCCGCGCCACCGAAAGAAAAAAAAGCCGACGTGGCCGAACACCCAGAGGTATTCGACCACGTCGGCTTACTCGTCAACGGGCTCCCCAGCACGGCCGGGTGGCCCTTCATCTAGTCATCCGACTTCAAACTCTGCGATCAGCGGAACCAACTGGAAACTCCCAGACGCTCCGCCACTGTTCGCATCATACGGTTCACGGTCGCAATAGCAAGGTAATTCTTTTCCCGCGTGTGGTTGAAGACCTCGATCGCCGCGAAGCCGGGGTGCTAGATGCCCTGTTTCTCCCCATATCAGTAACCACTCGGTCACCAAATGCCCGGCAGCACGCGGTATCGCACCTTTTGAGCAAACTCAGCGTAGCCTTCCAACTCCGCGAGCAGGAACCGGTCTTCCAGCGCGGTGCGGCGAATGAACAGCAGGAAAAAAACTACCAGCGGCACCATCGACCAGTACGAGCCCAGTGCCAGTCCGCCACCAAGCGTTGCGGACATGACCCCGACGTAGCCCGGATGCCGCACGAATCTGTACGGGCCGGTCGTGATCAGGTGATGGCCGCGCTCCTTTTGAATGCGAACAACGGGCGAGAAGAAGCGATTCGCCGACATCGCCCAAAAAGCAAGCCACAGGCCCAGCGTGTAAACCACCAAGCCAGCGGCGTGCACCGACACCGCCACTTCGCCCGACCAGTGGAATCGACCTGCGTCGAGTCCGGCAATCACCAAGTGAACCAGCACGATCGGCAATACGATCAGTCGCAGAAGCCGATCCTTGCCGCCCGGCCCCGGACTGAATCGCTCTTTGCGCAGTTCAGGGTCAATCCTTGGCACGGCGGCCGCCATGCTCACCGTGTGAATGACAATCACCGCCCAAAACCACGGCAGGTCCAGACGGCCGGCTGAGCCGAAGAGCACACCTCCCAGTACCAACTCGAAGATTAGCAATCTCAGAATGAGCGTCACAAGATTAGTCATCAGCATTCCAATGCGGAGGCCATGCGATCCGGCCGGAGTTCAATGAACGTGTTGCCGGCTTCCTGCGGGGTCGTAAGTCAGGCTTTCCAGCATGACTTACCTACTGTCATTCCGGCTTCACCTGTCGCACCAGCTCGACCTCGGCGGTGAGGAACTTCTTGGCCGCTCAAACGAAAGGCATTTTCAATACTGCTTCTTGATCTTCGGATTTGACTCGACGATTTTCCCGTCGCCGTCCGCCCTCACGAAGTAGCTGTTGGCAATCGTCGGAGAAGCGGCAGACTCACCGATGACGACATTCACTCGGTAGCGATCCTCCCAGAGCCGTCGCACTTGCACGTCGTACAGGCCGTCTGGCTTACCGAGGGTGTGGATTACCTGCTCACCGATCAGGAGGTTCAGAGTGTCGCCCTTCTGCTTCTCCAACTTTTTGTCTTGTTCGGCTGGTTCTGTCGTTGGCATTGTTGTCCTCTGCGATCTTGTTTAGGCAGACGCATGCCCCAAACCGTGAGTTGTCTTCTCACGCGGCGCGGCGGTCTTGTCCACCGGACGGAATTGTCCATACACACTCCCATCAACGAGCACGAATTCCAACGCCATGGAGTGACACGTCGGGCACGAGTAACCGGTGTCACCGTTCGTCATGGACCCTTGAAAACCACAGGCCCCACACTGGCCCATTGGTCGTCCCTTTTCGCGCACGTAGTCGTGGTAACTCGGAATTCCAGCAATCATGGTCTGATTCGCTTTCTCGTAAATGAAACTCCCGTTCAGCTAGCCGACCGACCCCTCCATCTGGAGTTCGATCAGCTTGTTCATCTCGACTGCGTATTCCATCGGAAGCTCCTTGACGAGCGGTTCGATGAAGCCGGAGACGATCATTGTCATGGCCTCGTGCTCAGAGAGGCCGCGGCTCATCAGGTAGAAGAGCTGCTCGTCGCCGATCTTCGTGACCGATGCCTCGTGGCCGACCGAGACGTCGTCTTCGTCGATCTCGATGTACGGGTACGTGTCCGAGCGGCTCTCAGGGTCGAGGATCAGGGCATCGCAGACGACGTTCGACTTCGATTTCTTCGCGCCGTCGACGATCTTCACGAGGCCGCGGTAACTGGCGCGGCCGCCGTCCTTGGAGATCGACTTCGAGATGATGCGGCTCGACGTGTGCGGTGCACCGTGTACGACCTTGCCGCCGGCGTCCTGGTGCTGGCCCTTGCCGGCGAACGCGATCGACAGGATCTCGCCGCGTGCGCCCTTGCCGAGCATGTACACCGACGGGTACTTCATCGTTAGCTTCGAGCCGAGGTTGCCGTCCACCCACTCCATCAGGGCGTCCTCGTGGGCAACCGCCCGCTTCGTCACGAGGTTGTACACGTTCGACGCCCAGTTCTGGATCGTCGTGTAGCGGCAGCGGGCGCCCTTCTTGACGATGATCTCGACCACCGCCGAGTGCAGCGATTCGCTCGAATACGTCGGTGCCGTGCATCCTTCGACGTAATGCACCTGGGCGCCCTCATCGACGATGATCAGCGTCCGCTCGAACTGGCCCATGTTCTCCGTGTTGATGCGGAAGTACGCCTGCAGCGGCACGTCCACCTTCACGCCCGGCGGCACGTAGATGAACGACCCGCCGGACCACACGGCAGAGTTCAGCGCGGCGAACTTGTTGTCCGATGGCGGGATGATCGTGCCGAAGTATTCCTTCACCAGGTCGGGGTGCTCTTTCAGCGCCTGGTCCGTGCCGAGGAACAGCACGCCCTGCTGCTCGAGTTCCTTCTTCAGGTTGTGGTACACGACCTCGCTGTCGTACTGTGCCCCGACGCCCGCGAGGAACTTTTTCTCCGCCTCCGGGATGCCGAGCCGATCGAACGTCTTCTTCACGTCGGCCGGCACGTCATCCCAGCTTCGCTCCGACTTCTCCGACGGCTTCACGTAGTAAAACATGTCGTCGAAGTTGAGCTGCGACAGATCGCCGCCCCAGGTGAGGTTTGGCTTCTGCCAGAAGATATCGAGCGACTTGAGCCGAAACTCGCGCATCCACGCCGGCTCGTTCTTCATCTCCGAAATCTGGCAGACGACTTCGCGAGTCAGCCCTCTCTTCGCCTTGAAGACGGGCTTCATGTCGTCGTGAAAGCCGTACTTGTAATCGCTCACGCCCGCATAGGGGGCGTCTTTTGTGAGCGTGGGTTCCGTGAGTAGTTCAGTGGCCATGCTCTTACCTCCGAATCAGCAAGCGGGCTGAGCCGCTGTTGTCCAAAAAAAAGCCGACGTGGTCGAACACCCAGAGGTATTCGACCACGTCGGCTTACTCGTCAACGGGCCTCCCGGCACGGCCGGGTTGCCCTTCATCTAGTCATCCGACATCGAACTCATCCACCTTGCGGAGCCGATTTGAACCTGGCGAACGCTCCGCAACCACCCACATCATACGAGTCAGGGCGGTGAAAGCAAGCAAACACTCGTACTGGCCTTGGGGCTGCGTCCCTGTTCCGTCCGCGGATTGCGCCTGCCGGCGCGCTGGGACTCAATCGAACAACGTCATGCCCGTGCGCTTGCGCGCGGGGGGTGCGGGGCAGTTGCGCAGGTAACTGAGCACGTCGGAGAGTTGGGCGGTGGCCAGGGCCAGGCAGGTGTCGGCACCGCCGTAATAAATTCGGATCGCGCCGCTCACTTTGTCCAAAATCCAGCCACAGGGAAACACCACACCGTTGACGTCGCCCTGGCGCTCGTAGAGCTCTTCGGGTGCAAAGATCCACTCGTCGCTGCGGCGGAGGATGTGACGGGGATCCTCCAAGTCGAGCAGGGCAAGTCCTAGGCGATAGAGGCAGCCGCCCGCGGTGTGCCGCACGCCGTGGTAGAGCAGCAGCCAGCCTTCCGGGGTTTCGAGTGGCGGCGGGCTGAGTCCGATCTTGTTGGCATCCCACCATGCGCCGCGCCGCGCTTGCAGCAGGATGTGGTGGTCGCCCCAGTGAGCCAGGTCCGGCGAGAAGGAAAGCCAGATGTGCGCACCGGAACTGCCGGCGGAGACGGGCCGGTGAATCATCGCGTAGCGGTTGCCGAAGCGGCGGGGAAAGACGGCGGCGTCCTTGTCCTCCGGCGGCATGACCGGGCCGAGTCGGGAAAAGGACCGGAAGTCCTTCGTCCGCGCCAAAGATACCAGCGGTCCGCTGGGCGAGAATGCGGTGTAAGCGATGATCCATTCATCGCGATCCTCAACAAAGGTCAATCGCGGGTCTTCAACGCCCCACGCTTCTTCCGAGTAGTTGTTTGGATCGGGAGCGAAGCTGGGCTTGGAGTCGATTTGCCAGTTCGACACGCCGTCGTTGCTGCGGGCCACGGTCAGGTGCGAATGGCCGCGGCGGTCCTCGACGCGGACGAGCAAGACCGTTTCATCGCCCACCTGACACGCGCCAGAATTGAACACCGTGTGTACCGGGTACGGCCAGTCGCGCGCGGTGAGGATTGGGTTGTCGGAATGGCGATGGAACAGCTCGGTGTGGAGATTGGGTGTCTTGGATTCTAGGAGCATTCGGTTTCCTTGGATTTACATTAGATGCTTCCGCCTTCGTGTCCCCCGTCCACGGGATCGTTCGGACGTGCCCAATTGGGGAACAACGCCCACGGCACGAGTTCTCGAAAAGGCATCCGATACAGAGCCCGAAGCTCGTCGGAGACCTTGCCTTCTTGACACTTTTGCAGAGCAACGTGGTAATCACTTTGAATCGTTTTCATCGGTGCCTCGCCATCAATGAGCTGCAGGGTTACGCACTGGCAACCGTCACATTCCGGTTGTCGCCCAGGGCGTTTTGGAATTCAACGTTGGCCACTTCCGTCCACAACCAGGCGAGCGTTGATTCCGCTCCCTGGTTCCGATTCACGCCGGACGCGTGCAGGCCGTCACAACAGGCGCCGGACGCGACATCGACCAAGGGCTGTCCCAAACTATTGTCGCCCAGGAACCAGCCGTGTGCCCGACGGAAGGTCGCCAAATACTTTTCATCGCCGAGCATGCCGAACGCAGCGAGCGCGGCGTCGGCCATCGTGACTGCTTCGACCGGTTGCTGATCGTACGGGGCCTTTTCTTCCCCGTGTGGATACCAGCCGCTGTTCCCGATCGGCCAGAAGATTTTTTCGAACGTCGTCGCGCGATCGAGGAATGCGAACGATGTCTCCGCGACTTCGAGGAATTCCTCGTTCGGCCAGCGCTGGGCGGCGACGAACAGGGCGTGCGGCAACACGGCGTTGGCATACGTCATGCGCGATTCAAACCACTGCCAGTCCGGCCGCAGGGCACGCTGGTAGCATTCCACCAGTCGCTGGGCCGCGGACCAGGCGACGTTTTCGAGCGGTTCGACGTCTTTCACGCCTGCTGTCCACAGATGTCCCCAGGCCAGAATCACGTACGCCTGCGCACGCAGGCTCCGCAGGTCCGCGAGCGTGGGCAGGATCCCGTCCATCAATTCGCGGGCCAACGCGCGGTAGTCGTCCGGCAGATTGCTGCCAAGTACTTCGGCCAGCGCGCGGACCGCTTGGCCCTGACAATCTCCGCAGCCTTCCGCATCCAGCCACTCGCGGTTGTAGCCCATGAAATTATGGAATCCGCGCCCCGGGCAACGCGCGTGCTCCAAGAAGCTGAGGTACGCGATCACGCGGCTCAACATGCGCTGATCCGGCTGCTGACACCACAATCGCGTGCAGAGGCGCAAGGCCCGTGCGTTGTCGTCGGTCGTGTAGCCACTCTCGCGGCGCGGGACGCTGTAGACGGCGTGCTGGACGAGTCCGGTCGAGTCCGTCATGCGATCCAGGTGGTTGAGCGCGATCCAATCGCGAACGTGCATTACATGCCTCCGTGCATCATTTTGCTGGGCTGGAGTCTGCTGGACTGGCGCTCTTCGCTGGGTGTTGCGGCAACCATGCCGTAACGTCGCGCCAGTTTCTTCTCATTCTCAGACACTACTTGGCTGAAAAACTCCAAATACCGCAAGCCCACATTCGACCAAAACATCGGCTTGGCGTATTCGTAAGCCCTCCGCCGCGTTCCCACCTGGAACACGCTGTCGCCCAGGAATCGCAGCGTCGCATCGGCCATGGCAGCGCTATCCCCAAACGGCACGAGCAGGCCGCGACCTTCGGCCAGCACTTCTTCGGCATAAAGGTACGGAGTGCTCACCACCGCCCCGCCCGCTGCCAGGGCGTACGCCAGCGTACCGCTGGCAATCTGGTCCTTGCCCGGATAGGGTGTGACGTACACGTCGCAGGCTTGAAGGTGCCACAGAAGATCGGCGAGGCTGAGATACTTGTTCACGAATCGCACGTGCGCGCCGACGCCCAACGCCTCGGCCTTCTCGACCAAGCTCTCCCGGTAAACCTCACCTTCGTGGCGCTTGACCAGCGGGTGCGTGGCGCCGACGATCAGGTACATGGCCTCCGGACATTCGGCCACGATCCGGGGCATGGCTTCGATCATGTACTCCAGCCCCTTGCCGCGGTTGATGAGTCCGAAGGTGCAAATCACCCGTCGGCCCGTCAGCCCCAACCGTGCCTTGTGCGTGCCGTCGCGTTCGTACGGAACTTCCGGTACTCCGTGAGGAATCACCCGCACCTGTGAGCCCGACACGCCGTAGACGCTGGCCAAAAGCCGCGCAGCAATTTTGGTCATTACCACGATGCCCTCGCTCCGTGCAGCCAACTCCCGGATCAATCGCCGCGGCAGCGGGTCCGGCTGGGTCATCAGCGTGTGCAACGTCGTGACGATTGGTTTGCGGCAGTCACGCACAAAGTCCAACACGCGCAAGCCCCAATCGCCGGGGTAGAGGCCGAACTCGTGCTGCAAGCACACAACGTCACACGGACCGTCGTTTGCCACTTCCGCGGCCAAGCGGTATGCGTCCGCCCGGTTGTTGTCGATGACGTGGACCACGCGCGAGTCGTCGTAGTTCAGGGTCCGCGTCTTCTGGATCGCCGCCAACGACGACACCGGCTCCGGCGCGGCCAGATCCACGGCATCGGCTGAATCCTTGGTGAACGTGGCTAGGCCACACTCTTCCGGCGGATAGGTCGAAACGAAAAGAGGCCGAACGGTATGCACTGGTCACCTCCTGTGGTTGTTTCCTGCTGCAAGCAAAAAAAAGCCGACGTGGCCGAACACCTCAAAGGTATTCGGCCACGTCGGCTTACTCGTCAACGAGCCCCCCAGCCGGGGCCGGGTTGCCCTTCATCTAGTCATCCGACTTCAAACTCAACAATTCAACGGAGCCGATTCAAATCTTGCGGAGGCTCCGCAATTGTTCGTATCATACGGTTCGCCACGGGGTAAACAAGTCCATTCATGTTCCGCATTTGGTATCATGGCTGCGAGTCACTCGGGAACTGACGGCGCGGTGAGCAAGCCGTCGTTCGCCCGGCCTGAGTGAGAATTGCCGCACTTTGGAACATTCTATGAAGACGCGCGGCGAAGTCGAAGCGGCGATCTGTGAGGGGATCACTCGCTTCGAAAAGGAATACATGGGCCGCGGACCCAAGCACATTCACACGCATCTGATCGGGGAACTTCTTGTAGTTCGCCTTGAAGGAGTTTTGACCTCGGCCGAACGGCACCTCGTCAAGTCGGTTCCGCCGGAGAAGGGGCGAGGCCTGCTCAAACAAGTGCGGACCGAATTGATCGAAACGGCGCGGCCGATCATGGAAGCGATGGTCCGCGATGTCACCGGTGTCAAGGTGTTGAGCCTGCACCACGATATCAGCAGGGTAACCGGTGAAGAGATCGTCGTCTTCACGCTCGCCAAAGCGCCGGAGATTCGTGAGGCGAAATCATAGGGCCTTCGGAATTCACACGGCCAACGATTCTGCGACGAAACACGCCAACTGTTCGCTTCGGCCGGGCTGTTGCAGTTTTCGGATCGCCTTGGCCTCGATCTGGCGGATGCGCTCCCGCGTGACGTTGAAGACTCGCCCGACCTCTTCCAGCGTGTAGGCGAAGCCATCGCCGAGGCCGAAGCGCATTTGAATGATCGTGCGTTCGCGGGCATTCAGCGTGCGCAGCACGCCCTCGATCGCTTCGCGCAACGACCCGCGGGCGGCGGCGGCGAGGGGCGATTCGGTGCGAACATCTTCGATCAGGTTGCCGAACTCAACATCGTCGGCCGCGCCGACTGGGTGATTCATGCTGATTGGATTTCGGAAGAACCGTAACGCCCGCCGCGCGTCGGTTATTTCAACGCCGGCTGCCTTGGCGGTTTCTTCCAACGTCGGCTCGCGCTGGTTGGTTTGTCCGAGTTTACTGGCGACCGCTCGGAGCTGCACCATTGTGCTAAACGTATGAACCGGCACGCGAATCGTACGAGCCTGATCGGCGACCGCGCGGGTCATGGCTTGGCGAATCCACCATGTGGCGTACGTGCAGAATTTGTAACCGCGACGGTGCTCGAACTTTTCGACCGCACGCATCAGGCCGGAATTCCCTTCTTGAATCAGGTCTAGAAACGTAAGGCCGCGGTTGCGATAATTCTTTGCAATGGAAACCACGAGCCGGAGATTGCCCGCGGCGAGCGCCCGGCTGGCCGCCTGATATGCGGCCAAGCGACTGGCCACGGCCCTCAGACGCCGGCTCAGGCTACGCGGCGTCTCCGCGGTCAGTCGCATTAATCGGCGGAGTTCCCGGCTCAGGCCGAGCCGTCTTTCATGTTCGCGCGGCAGGTGTTTCAGTTCCTGGACTTGCCGGCAAAGCTCGTGCATGCGGCGGGAGATCTGTTGAAGTTTCTTGGTCAGTGGGTGAATCTTGCCGACTCGAATGCCGAGTTCTTCGACGAGCGTCACCGCTCGGCGGCGGCGCTGATTCAGCCGGGCTCTCGCCGCACAGCGCTCGGCCCGCGGCTGTCTCGGCGATGCGGCCGTGTTGAAATCGCGGCGGTTGCGCTGGATCAAATGATCCAGTGTCTTCAGGTTTTGAGGCATGCGGCCTTCGATCTGCCGCCTTTCCAAATCTTCGGTCGGAGCCACTCGCAGTGTTCTGTTGAACGGTAGCGATCCCTCGCTTACGCGATGCAAGATTCGGACGGCAGCCCGCAATGCGTAGTCGCATTCGAGAACTTTACGACGATACTGTGCGCGGTACTTTTCGACGCGGCGAGCAAGGGCGATCTCTTGAGGGCGCGTCAGTAATGGGTGCTTGCCCATTTGCGAAAGATAGGTTTTCAAAGGATCGTCGAACGAGTCTGGTGCCGATTGCAGTGCAGTTGTCCAATCGTGCTCCAATGGTAGTTGGTCTATTTCGCTGACTCCGTCCAACGCATGCGGGGATGGGTGCTCGTTGTTCACAATGGTCTCTACCTTCTGTTCGACCGATATCCGCCGCCATGCCCGCGCCCGCGGGAAAAATCGCCGCGATGATCCGGTTCGGTCAGGAGATTTCGAGGCTCGGCGCTTTGCGCTTCCGCGAGCGTGACCGATCGTCCGTGGACCTGGCTGCCGTTAAGTTCGGTGATGGCTCGGACGGCGTTTTCATCGCTCGCCAAGGTGACGTAGCCGAAGCCGCGGCCCTTGCCGCCTCGACCGCGCACCACTTCCGCCTTGCGAATCGCGCCATAGGGTGCGAAGACATCAGCCAACTCTTGATCTGTAATATGGCCAGCAAGGTTTCCAATAAACAGCCGCTTGGACATTGTGTTTGCCTTTCAAAAAACAGCACGGGAGCACGAAGCTCCCGCGCACGTGATCTCGACGGTTGTATTGCGGAAACAATGCAACCACGCCCGTTCCGCGAAGCTGACCGGGTCCTCAATTAGCGAACGGTCAATCTGGGTTTAGTAGCGCCGGCCGCCAAATCCGCCGCGTCTGCCGCCGCCCCCGCCCCCGCCGCCGCCACCGGAGCGAAAACCGCCACGGCCGCCTCCGCCACTCTCACGCGGCCTGGCCTCATTGACGGTCAGGCTGCGTCCTTTGAAGTCTTGACCGTTGAGTGCGGCGATGGCCGCATCCGCGCCTTCGGACATCTCAACAAATCCAAAGCCGCGCGACCGGCCCGTGTCTCGGTCGGTAACGACCTGAGCCGATTGCACTTCACCGTGCGGACTGAACAACTCCCTCAGTTCGGCGTCCGTCGCGTCAAACGTCAGGTTGCCGACGTAAATTTTTTTCGCCATGATTCGTAACTCACTTTCGCAGTTGAATGGAGCTAACTAAAGAGTCTTGACCTGAATTGCTCGCGGACCCTTGCCACGCGAATTCGCGGAGTCCACTTCGAACTCGACGGATTGGCCTTCGCTCAGTGACTCGAAGCTGCCTTGCACCGACGAATGGTGGAAGAACAACTCCCCCTCTGAGCTGGCGATGAACCCAAAACCTCTGTCACTGACCAGTTTCTTAATTGTCCCTTGCGGCATGACGCCACTCCTTTAAAAAAAACCCATCAATCATCCGCACATCGCTCTCCATGGTGGCGACAATGCCAACCATCCGATCGGAGTGCGAATTTTGCGGCACTCGTGAATCGAAAGGCGGAGCCCGACAAACCGGGAGTGAGGAGATGAGCCTGGAGGGGCAGATGCTTCGCAAGCCGCAGTTTGAAGAAGAGGGAGCCGTTGCTCGATCAGTTTTTGCTCCCGCCGTTTCCGTATGCTAGCGGAACGGGCTGTGGTCTGCAATGTGAGTACGATTGGACAGCCAACAATCCGAGCAACTGACCCATTCCTCAGTTCTGAAGGGCAGAAACAGCAATCAACTGGAGTTCTCGTCGCACGTCGGAAGCATCGGCGTTCGGTAGGCCGACACGTTGGATAAGCAGGATCACGAACAAGTCTTTTTGCGGGTCGATCCAGCCTTGCGTGCCGAACGCGCCGCCGTGGCCGAAGGTGCCGGAGGAGAGCATGGCGGAGACGCCTTGCGGCTCACGCACGCGCGACGGCTTCTTGAGCGTCACCATGTCGGCCGAGCGGCTGGCGACCAGCATCTGGCCGCGAAACTCCGGCAAGTGCCTATCAACCGCGTCATCGACCGACAGCTCGCCCTCGTCCACCAGGATCATGATCCCAATGGCCGTGATCGGCTTGGTCATCGACGCGATCCGGAACAGGGCGTTTTTCGGCATCGGTTCGGGTTTTTCGAGATTCAGGTATCCGACAGATTCGTGGCTCGCGACACTCGACTTGCGGCCGACGACCGTAACAGCCCCGGCGATATCCTGCCGGTCCACGAACTCCTTCATCTTGTCGCGAATCTCGGCGAGCTTCGCGCGGTCGAAGTCTTCGGCCGACGCAGAGGACGCGGTGAAAACGCTTTGCAGGCCTACAGCGATCGAGGCCAGGAAGACGAATCGGCAAGCGACCGCGAGCGGGCGTAGTTTCATGGCAGGATCCTTCAAGCAGAATTTAGAACGGACGACGACACCGGCCGAGTGGCCGCGTGCATGATCTTTTCTTCGGTCGCTTCGGCGCGAGAGAATTCAGCGGTCTTTCGGCCTTCGCACAGGACCATGATGCGATCGCAGACGGTAAGAAGTTCGGGTAGTTCGCTAGAGGTCATGATAATGCCAAGTCCGGAGCGGCACAGGCGATTCATGAGGACGTAGAGTTCCGCCTTGGCGCCGACATCGATTCCGCGCGTGGGTTCGTCGAGCAGCAGAACCTTCGGTTGCGTGAGCAGCCAGCGGGCCAGAATACACTTTTGTTGATTACCGCCGGAGAGACTCGTAATCGCGGCGTCTGGGCCGGACGATTTGATGGATAGCTCGCGCGAGGAATCGCCAACGACTGCCAGTTCCTTGCGTCGACTCAAGAGTGGGCCGGCGAGAATCTTGGCGAGCTTTGTGATCGTCACGTTGGTGGCGACCGTCATCTGATCGAAGATACCGAGTCGTTTTCGGTCTTCGGTAACGTAGGCCAGGCCGGCAGCCATGGCGTCGCTGGGTCGTCGGAACTGGACGCGGCGCCCACTCAGGACAATTGTGCCCGACGGCGCGGCCTGTCCGGCGCCGAACAAACTTTCAAGCAATTCCGTGCGGCCGGCGCCGAGCAATCCGGCGACTCCGAGGATTTCGCCGCGTCGTAGGTTGAAACTTACATGGTTCAATTTCAATCGAGCGGCCCGGTCGCGGCTCGCAAGCGTCAGTCCCTTGACCTCCAGCAGTTCGTCGCCGGGCTGTCGCGGCTCATCAAAGTGCAACGCGGCGATCTCGCGGCCCACCATCAGATTGATCACCTGCAGTGGTGCCGCTTCATCGCGGCGCACGGTTTGAACCAGCCGGCCGTCACGCAGCACAGTGATCCGGTCCGCGAGCGTGAACACTTCATCCATTTTGTGCGAGATATAAAGGATCGTCACGCCGCGCGATTTTAAGCGACGAATCACGTCGAACAGCCGCCGCACCTCTTGTTCACTCAGCGCGGAGGTCGGCTCGTCCATGATTAGAATGTCGGCGTTCAGACTGAGTGCCTTGGCGATTTCAACAAGTTGTTGGTCGCCGATTCGCAAATCGCCGACTCGGGCGGCCGGATGGATGCTCGTACCAAGGTCTGCGAAGAACCCGGCCGCGGCGGCCTCCATCTGGCGATCGTGGAGCAATCCGAACCGCGTTCGCATTTCACGGCCCAGGAAAATATTCGCCGCCGCCGAAAGCTCTTCGACCAGGCTCAACTCCTGGTACATAATGCTCACGCCGGCGTGTTCCGCATCGCGCGGTCCGTTGAACCGAGCGGGCTGTCCGCGCAACCGGATCTCACCGTCGTAGTCGGTGATCGCGCCGGAGAGGATCTTCATCAGCGTCGATTTACCCGCGCCGTTCTCGCCGACAATGGCATGCACTTCGCCCGCGGCGACGTCGAGCGAGACATTCGCCAGCGCGGTCATGCCGGGAAATCGCTTCGTGACGTGGTGAACGGAAAGCCGCTGTGAATCGGTCACTTGTTTCAAGCCTCGCCCTTGCCATATTCGCCGCGGCTAAAGGTAGCTTGCAAGGGATCGCTTCACAACGCCGCAGGGTCGAAGAAAACGCTCTATTTTGGCGGGTTCGTAGTGCCCTGATTCATCGGAGCTGCTGAACATCTACATAGACGCAGTTCCTGCGAACGAAACGATCCTATTGCAGGTCGAGCGTTCGGCAGCGAGGTTGCATTCCTCGGCAATCGTTTTACCATTGTCGCAACGGTTTGGCGAGCGGGGCCGTCTGAACTCCAATTTGGACGCAAATCAGGAGGCTCCCACTCGTCGCCCGCAGGTGAAATGGAGGGTCCGGTTTCAGTCGACATGTGCACTCCCATTGATTTCGGAGGTCGGGCCCGGCGGTGTCGACGGATTCGCTACGTTGAAAATGTCATCGTACGCCCGCCATTCTTTCAATGGCCTGACCACTACGATGAGAAGCTCAATCCGTTGTTGGCCAAACTAACTGATCGTTTCCGTGGATAGTTTATGGCCGACGTTGCCCACGTCCGCCGCGGCCCGGCAGAACTGTCGGAGTAGCAGCCGCAGGTATCGTGGGCACCGTCGAAACGGTCCAGCCGGTAAGATCGCTTCCGCTGTAGGTCACCAGATCACCGGTTGTTGTGCGTGCCGTCAGTTGGTAAGTCGATCCTGCCGATCCGAACACTTCCTCCATGGCGACGATCTCTCGGACATTGGGTCCGCCCGTGATGCCGGTCAAGTCGACTGCGGTAATACTTCGGCCGTTTCGCCGTTGTTCGATGAGATGACTCATTCGATCCACGATGAAAATCGGCGGCGCCGCGGTCGCGTTGATTGGCGGGGCCAGGACCTGGTCGACGAGGACCTGATTCACGTTTGCGACTCTTCCGTCACGGCGGTTTCCAAGATTGGCCGCTTGGTTCTGGCCGCCTCGCCGCTTGCCGCCCTGAGGCTTGTCGGGCAGGAAAAGGAGGGCGCCATAGGGATTCGCCGACACGAAGGGCCCGACCGTGCCCGGTGGGAACACGAGCGGTTCCGCCGGCACGACGGAAACCGATGACGAAGCCGCAGCCGGCGTGGACGTGGAGCCAAATCGCAGATCCATTCCGCCCACGTTCGCCGTATTCACTCCGCCGGCGGTCACGTCGAGACGATTAATTCCGGCGCCAAAGTCTGGGCCTGAAGCTGTGTCTGGATTGTCTACGTTACCAAGTCCCGCGACGGAGATTCCGTAGTTATCGCCGGCCGCTTGTCCAGAAATGGCTTTGCCGTCGCCGGTATTCGCGATCATGCCGAGGTCACGCTCTTCACCGGAGGAGGTCTGGTACCCGCGGTTGCCAAAGAAAACGTACATGCGACCTGCGTCAGGCAAAACCAGGCCAGTCACGGGGTCAGCGACATCGTGCAAGGGTGCGCCGATGAGGATTTCGCCGGCACCAACCTGGGTGCCCAGGCTGGCCGCCGCCAGGCCAGTGGGGTCAATCACATTGCCCGCTTCAGCCAAGGCCGCTCCTGCTCGCTCGCCCGCCTGGGAGCCCCGGAACGTGAAGCCGACCGGCACCGTATTCGCAAAGTCGCTCGCGTCCATGGGGATTACTCGACCAAGTCCGTCGCGGCATTGGCGGAAATTATCGGGCACCGCGGAAGGTAAGGCCGGCACACAGTCGCCGGCGGCATTAAGCAGATGAATCGTGGATGGGTCGAAGGCGTCCGGCGTTCGCACTTCTCGGCCGAACACCAAGTACGTTTCCCCTGCGTCGGTCAGCAGTGCGCCGCCCGCCGAAGTTACTTCCCGGTTGGGAGCCCCAAACATGAAATCAATTCGATTGGTCATGCTGGGTGTGTTGGTTTCGCCGTCGATATTGCCGGCACTGCTGACTGCCGCACCCAGTTGATCACTTTCTTGAGCCCCGCGTACCACAATCGCCTTAAGCTTTTTCAGGTCCGCGTCCAAGCCTAAATTGAACGTGGCCGCACCAAGTGCCCCGGAGATGAGGTACATCATCCCTGTTCGTGGCGATGCGGGTGTGCAGACAAAATTGGATGGGTCCGTCGGATTGAAACACGCATCGGGCGCACCAACCAGAATATCGGGATCCGTTGTATCGTAGACGCTGATGAAATCCGGTGTGGATTGATTGGCGACAGGCACGAGGGCCGGGTTTCTCACTCCCGCAACGGCATTGCCACGAGTTCCTTGAGATGCGACAACAATGGCGGGAAGAACTCCGCCCAAATGAGCACCTGCCGATGGCCCGATGAGGCGACTGAGTGGGTTTGCGACGGGTCCCGTACCCCCCTGAAAAACATCCACGGCCCCGCGATCGCCATTGAATCCCGGAGCCCCCACGAGGAACTCGCGATTTCCAATTCCGGCTACGGAAGTGCCGTAGAAGTCGCCCGCCGCAGTACCGGTCAGGACGACAATATTGGCTTGACCGCTCACGGGGTCCACCAGGTCGGCCGGACTTGACAGGTCGATGGTTGCGATGGGCTTGGGAACCGCGGCCGACCCGCGTGCGGCAACCAGCTTGCCGCGGATGAAGGCACCGCGAATCAAATACGCTCGACCTTGGCCGCCATTGACGAACGGAGCGCCGATCAACAGGTCGGGTACAGTGTCTTGATCAACATCGCCGATTCCGGCGACTGAGTAGCCGGCCATATTGCCGGCGGCCTCGCCCTGAATCACCACCGCATTCTGTGTGGTCAGGAAGTTGTTGATGAACTCGCAGCCTTCCGTCTGATTGGCCGGCAGGTTGCAGCCGTTTCGAGCGAGCGTTGTGTAATCCGGCGGTGCGACATTGTCGAGCGGATTCGGATCCACGATGTCGGCATACATCACGTAGACTTCGCCCGCGGCATTGCGGTTTTGGGGATCCGCAAACGGTGCCGCGATGGCAAAATCGTTCACCAAGTTGCTCGAAGTATTCGGCCCAATTGCCGAGATCGACAGGCCGGCCAGGTCCTGGGCGGCCCGGCCTTCGAGAATCGTTCGCGAATCGGTGCCTTGAACGACTTGTAGGTCGCGAATCTGACTGGGTATCAAGGGGAACTGCGCTACACTGCTGGCAGGAGGCAGTTGTGACGTGAAGGACACGTAGCCAGGGAAGAACAACTGCGGCCCAAATGTTCCCGGTTGAATAAACGGCAGCGGAGACTGGCCGCCCCCAGAGACTGCGACCCCGGTGGAACCAAACATCACTTCCGTTTCGCCGGCATTGGCCGGGATGCCCGTTCCTTCCGCGCGGTTCGCGCCTACGGCCCAATCATTGCCTGCACCGTCCTGGGCCGAGTCTGCCACATTACCAACACCGCTCACTGCGATACCGAAGAAGTCGCCGGCCGAGTGACCGGCTCGAACTAGGCCTTCGGTGGTTGCTAGTGAATCCAATCGCTGCACGTTGCCCGAGAATGAATCGTAGTTTGTGTTTCCAAGAATGGCATACACTCTTCCAACGTCTGTTAGCGTAATGGGAGCGCTTGGCGGATTGATGATTTGATTGTCATGCAGCGGGGCGCCAATCAAGATTTCTCCGACGCCGAGCCGATTCTGTTGGCCGACAACTGTTCGACCGACAGGATCATCCACGTTTCCAGCCTCAGCCAGGGACATACCTGCTCGAGCGAACGGCTGCTCACCCTTAAGGAGCAAACCGACCGGAAGGAAAGCGGTGCCGGTTGGCGTAGGCTCGAACTGCCCCGCGCTAATCGGAATGACGCGGCCCGCGTTATCGCGGCATTGGCGAAAGTTATCGCGCGGTAGACCTCCGGCGGGAAACGCACAGAATCCATCATTGATGATTGTATCTCCGTCGTCGGTGTAGAATCCCTCGGTTTCTGGATCTCGCACCTCACGGCCGAAGACGATGTACACTTCACCCCCATCGTCCAATGGTGCCGTGCTGGCGCTCAGGCGAGTATTTCGGTTGGGAGCGCTGAACATGAAGTCGATTTTGTTGTCTACGCCATTCAGGCTACTCAGTAGGCCGTCGAGATTGCCGGCACTGCTGACTGTGGCTCCGAGCCGATCGCCTCGCTCGGCTCCTCGTACGACAATCGCGTGCAAGGTCTTCAGTTCCGTGTCGTTATCGAGCCGAAAAGTTCCGGCGGCAGGTCCCAAAAGAGGTGTGCCTGAAATGAGGTAAACCAAGCCAAAATCGTTGGTACCATTGCAGGAGTAGGCATGAGTAGTCGTGTCATAGCACGCATCGGGGGCTCCCACCAGGATGTCCGGCTCCGTGGCATCGTAGACACTGATTTCCGCAGCGACGCCTTGGCTAGAGACAGGCAGCAGGGCGGGATTCCTCACGCCCGATACGCCATTACCCTTAAAGCCGGTTGCGATTTCAGTCGGTGGAACGCCACCAAGATGCGAGCCGATGTGCGGGCCTTCCAAACGACTTTCTCGGGCCGTGTCGGCTCCCTGGTAGATGTCCACGACGCCGCGACCGGTGCCGAAACCTGGCCCACCAATCAGAAACGCCTGGCGGCCGATGCCGGCCACGGAAGTGCCATACTGATCGCCGGGACCGCCGGGGAAGAACAACACGAGGTCACGATCTGCCTGGAGATTGAGGTCGAGCACGCCGGGAGTGACAGCGGCGGTTAGCTCGTTCAAAATGACCGAGCCTGGAATCAGGTATGCGGCGCCGTTACCGCTACTTCTGCCCGGCGCGCCGACCAGCAAGTCGGGAAGTGCATCGCCATCAACGTCACCGACACCGGCAACCGAAAAGCCGAATTGGTCGCCGGCCACGTCGCCGAGAATGCTCACCCCATCTAATGCGGTGAGGTACGTATCAATGGGCTCACAGCCACGCACGCGGCTTGGTGCAGTGGCCGGACATGGGCCTCGATTGGTCGTGATCAGGCTGGGATCGCCAAACAGCACATAGACTTCCCCTGCCGATGCCCTACCACCCGGATCGGCGAAGGGTGCACCGATGGCAAAATCACCCCGTGTAGGGTCGCGCAGACTGCCGAGGGCAGTGATGGCGGTCCCGCTCTGGTCATCCAGCAGTCGACCTTCCAGCAAGGTACTCAGCAGTTCGCGGTTTTCCAGCCGCTCCGCGGCGTGCTGGTTCTTCGGTCGCTTGATTCGTCTGGTTCGTTTGCCCACGTGAGTTCTCCCAACTATGCCGTCCCGAAAAACTGCCCCCCATCATCTCGTCGCCATCGCCAGCTCGATCAGTCGGCTGCTTGCCGTGGAACCGTCAGGCGCTCCGGGCGTGCCGGCGTTCGGATCCAAACGGCGGAAGTTCCATCCGTCCGCAAGGACAAATTCCGCCAAGGCTCCATCCACGAGTTCGCTGTAAGCCACGCGATATCTTGTGGAGGTGGTCAGGTCACCGGCCGAACCAGCCGCGGCGTCTTCGATCACGGCCCACGTCCAACTGCCTTCTCGGCCAGAGTATTCCACGACTCGCCCTTGGCTATCTCGTCCGAATATGTGCGTCGAATCGGTTCCGGGTTCGTATTGGACCGCCAACTCGCCCACGAGCGTCGGGCCGCCAGCCATGTTCGTGATCGACTGCCAGCCGACCAATAGATTGCCTGTGAAGCGAAGCAAGTTACCCGTCACGTCCAGTGCGTAAAGCGATGGAACGCCTCGAGTGGCAACCGAAGGTGGGGTAACCACCAAACTGCCCGGCTCGATGGCGGCACTGTTCAGAGCAGTCGCAAGATCAAGCAAGTACCAACGCTTACCGGTTGACAGGTATTGGTACGCGCGGCCATCCGCCGTGGAACCGTAGACATAAAGCCGCTCGTTACGACCTCGAGTCGAAGCGCCCCAAGTCACTAACGTGCCTTGAAGCGCCGGACCGCCCACCTCCTGACTGACGTTGCGCGATGTCCAGGTCGCAACTCCAGAACGATATTCGATCAGGTCGCCGGCTGCACTAAGCCCGAAGAGCACAATCGTCTGACTCGTAGTACTTCCCAGGACAAGGCCGGTCAATCCGCTCGCGACTGGCGGCAGCGACGCTTCCGCGGTCAGGTCATTGGCCGACCAGGCGCCGCCCAAGTTTTGAAATCGAATGACGTGGTTGCTGGAGGACAGACCGAAGACCGCCCGGCTGTTTGGACCATTCAAGTCGAGCGTAAAAACATCGGACCTGATCTGAACGCCACTGGCGATCGTGCTCAAATTGGTCACCGACCAACTTCCATCGTCCTGCCGAACATGTTCCAACAGGTCGCCACTGTCGTTTGTCCTGTAAATGAACTCGCGGCCGAGTTCATTAAGTGAGGCGAAATTGTTGATGGTCGACCCGGAAACGCCCGAGTTGCCAGTGTTGCCATTCGTGCCGCCGCCAGTCGGTGGCTGCGTCGGGATGGCGTTAGCAAAGCGATCTCCGGCCCTCCCCGTAATTCGGAATAACTCAGCCGACTGGGATCGTGTGAAGTTCTGTTCGTGTCCCGGCACAGGCAGCAAACTTAGACCGGCCCTGCCTCTGCTGCCGAACCTGAACTGCTGAGGTGTCTTGTCCCTTAATTTCTTGGGGAACGAGGATGGAGCATAAATGCCGCTCGGTACAAGAATCTTGAGATCGTGGTAGTTGCGTACTGCCGTCGAGTCCATCGCGTACGGCAAGTCAGCACTTGCTTGCCTTCTGGTGATTGGGAAATCGTTCACTCGCGGCAGTAGTCGTTCCAGCAGCGCTGCAATATCCGCCGCGCCTGGCAGGATTCCGTTGTCCACCCGTTCATTCTGGACCAAGTCCAGGAACGACAGCCGGTTCGCTCGGGCGACACGATCGGAACCGCCCAGCAAGCGGGCCATGGCTCGCGACGTGGAATTGTAGACCGTGGGACTGGCAACCGCACACGATATTCCGTTGGGCAACAAGCGTTGCCCAGTGGGAAGTACTAGCAAGTTTGAGTTTGCGAAACACTCGATGTCCGAGGCGCTGATCAAAGTTGTGTCGCTGGTCAGAAACCCGCCTACTACCGTATCGAGAGAAGCTCTGTTCAGCAGATCCAGTTGAACGGGGTTTACCTGGAAGTAGCGCAAGCCAATCGTGCCTTCGATAGAAGAGAGCAAGGTGCCAAAATTCAAATGTGAATAAGTCCGGAAACGATCGCTGAAAATGAGTCGCTCCTGAATCACTGAGTCGTCACTGCCTGTCGGCGGGAAATCCTCTTCGCCAAGATTGATGTCCTCGCGCGGTATAGCGGACCACTGAAGCAGCGCGTTGATTCCGTCGGGATTCAGAAATGAGGCGAAACTTGGGAGCAGCGGCAAGATGGCGGCGATGTTGATCGTCGTGTTCGGACCCAAGTCACGGGTGAGGTATTCATTCAGTTCTACAAGAGTCGGATCTGTATCTGTTGGCGAGATGATTCCGCCACGAGCCACGACCTTTGCCCATTGGGACATGATATCGCGCCCGAGCACAAAGGCCCCAGTTACAAACGGAGCAGCCGAAGAGGTCCCGTTGAACTCTTGGAGAATTGTCCCTAGTTGAACGGCCTGGTTTCCGGCTGTCGAGAATTGTGCAAAACCGGAAAGTGCAAACGTGTTCACACAGACTCCCGGCGCCGCAAAGTCGCTAGTTCGGCTGCGACTGGAGAATGACGGCACTTTGCCGGCAAAGACAATCTGGTCGCCCGCCGAGCCGGGTGGGGCTTCGTCGCCGGTACATTCGAGTCGCGTGGCGGGATCGGTTGTTCGGAAGTTGATCGGCGGTCGTGGCAGCGGTGTTCCGGGTGAGGTTACAATCGTGCTGTTCGGGCCGTAAGGATAAGATCCGATGACTTCTATGACCTCGTTGATCACTGCGGGGATCGCACTGCTGTTCATGCCGTTAAAGTCGTTTCCTTCATTGCCCGCCGAGGCGACGGGAACGATCCCCATCCGCAGATAGGCTTGGAACAGTGACTTCAATGGGATGATAGTGGACATGTCCTCTTCGTAGGCGTTCCGCTCGCTGCTGGCATTTCTGCCAGGGACGCCCAGCGACATGTTCACGGAAACGATCGGCAACGATTCTCTGGCCGCGGTTCGCGGGTCATCGACGGTCGGATTGTCACGAATGTAGCGTATGTTTTCGTACAGATCTTGAATGTCACCGAATCCATAGCCTTGGACCGGTACGATAACGGCATTGGGCACAATTTGGTGAAGGATTCCAGCCACCGCGGTTCCGTGGCCCGCCAGTTCAAAGTCAAAGTTTCCAGTCCCCGGGAACAGTGTGTTGAACCCGGCCGATACCGTGCCTCGAAATCCCAGGTGGCTACCGTCCACACCGCTGTCGAGGACCGCCGCCGCCAAACCGGTGCCGGAGTATGGCACGCGTAGCTCACGCAGGTCAGTCACGCCCGTCACTGTGCCGGCTGCTGTATGGGCGAGTGTGTTGGCATAAAACGCCCAGACTCCATCGCCGTCCGACACGTACATTATTTCGCCATCGGCAGAGAAGGTGATCGAGAAGGGTTGATCGTAGGCGGCCGCGGGATTGGTTCCCGGCGTTGGGACATTGAAATTAGATGCGAATGTAATTTCGTTGGTGAATCCTGTCGCCGGATCCACGAGAACTTCGATGACGCTCTGAGTGACGTAATCCGTATAAAAAATCCCGCCGCCGAAGTAGCCAATGGGGTCGAAGGCCATGTCTCCGATCAAGGTCGTCTGGATTCCTCTGGGTGCGATCAGATCGAATGGAGTCGAACCTAGCGATGGGAACTGCAGGATTCGCGTCAGTTCGCTGGCGGGCAAATCCGGGTTGATCACGCTCGATGCCATGAACAAGCCGCCAAACAATTGAAACGCCGGTTCTCCAAACTGACCCTGAAGAATAATGCCGCGATTCGGATCGAACGCCATCGCCCGAATGTCAAAATCTTCGTTCAGACTTGGCAGCGCCGGGTTGGCCGGCAAGATGGCTTCGACACGTGTATTCACTGGACTCGGAGCGACATTCAAATTCACCGGCTTGGCTTGGCCGGGGAACACTTGCATGAGTGAATTACCATCGCCTGATGTACGGCAGGTCGTTACGCCTGGCTCCTGGTCGCAGAACAAGTCCATCACATAGAGGTTTCGCCCAAATGCATCGCCCGGTGCGACCGCGATAGCGCCAATCTGGGTATCGGGAATTCCGAGGTGAACGGCGTCAAGCGTCGAGGATGCAAATGCCCCTTCGGGATTGCTTCCCGAAGTTGCGACCACGCTGGAGCCGTCGGGACGGAAACCGTAAACGGCATTTCGTGAGTTAACTGTGCCGGCTACTGGCCTCCCGTCGGCAGTGCTTACAAAAAGCGTTGGACCAGCGTTGGAACCGGCGAAGCTGGCGGTTGGGTCAAAGGCCAGATCGAATGTGCCGGACGGATAACCGTTCGCATTGGGAACGCCATCACCGGGAATGGCGGCAAAGAACCGGCGGTTCAGTGCGGGAGAACCACCAAAAGCGTTGACCGCGTAAGGATCGATTCGATAGATGAAACCCGAAGCGTCGGGCACGTTCACCGGGTCATCGGGAAGCAGGCCGCCAGAGCCGCCGCCCGAGGCACGCGAAATCACAAACACGTCGTTGCCAAAGGCACCGGTCGGATCGGCTTCCACTCGCCCTTGTTGCGTGCTGAGGAGCCGGATGGAGACGAAACCATCTTGCCGAACGGTTCCGACCGGATCGCCCAATCTCTGGTAGGAAGTACCATTGATCAAAATGGGCGACAAAAGCTGACGGTCTTCCAGATGGTCAAAGATCCCAATGCGCTGCTGTTTGCTCTGGAGACTCGACCTGTGCTTCGGAGCTTTCTTTCGCATCCTTTTTCTCCTCAAGATCCAAGCCGAATCCGAGTCAGCCGGTTCAGCTTTCCTGGCGGTCCACCTCTTACAATCAAACTAGAGTGACAGCAAACCCTCAAGGCGCAACTTCGCATCCGTGGCCAATGAATGACCCCAAAATGGGTCGATTCATCACCTCGAATTCGTGCGCCCCCATGATTCTTCTGGGTCTTTTGTCTGATCAGGTGATCTTGTTAGGGTCGAGACTCACAGGCGTGTCACAAGGTGGCTAAGCGTGGGTCGATGCTCAAACCACCCAGGCTGTGACTGGTGCTCGAATCACATCCTCCGGTGCCGCCGACAAAAACACTTCCGCAAGCCCCCTCGGGAAAGGTAGTTGAAACTCGCGGCGGCCCCAGTCACAACACTATTCGGTCCTTTCCTCCTTCCATCCGTGTAGGAGTTCAAAACCATGCATAAACTTCGTCGGCCCCGACTCCAACTCATCGGGGCGCGACGCACAGGATCTTAACGAGCCGCAGTCGCCGTCGGCATATTTGCGCGACGACGAACGTCTAGCTCAATGGCCCCGAAAGCTGATTCGTGGCGCTGGATCGTCATTTGAAGCGCGCCGAGCAATCGCTTGGCCGTGTAGAAGTTCATGATCAAACGCTGTGAAACTTTCACTTCCTGGCGGCCCACAGCGAAGGGCTGAGGGTTCAGGGCGAAGTCGACAATGACTTCTTCGGGAGTCGCGGTCACGCGTGCGAAGTTGGCGTACGCCGCGTGGGCCCCAGTTTCATCCACTACGACTTCGGTCTGCGGCATCGCGGCTCGTTGGGCCTCTGTGGGAGCGGCGGCTGCCGGGGCGGGGGCGGGCTTTTCCTCAACGGTCGGGGTCAATTCACTCTTTGCCAAGGTACTGTCCTCTCTTTACAGGGGGTTCATCTATGCACCACAAAAAAACGCTTGAGCGACATGGGGCGATCAGCCCCACTTGCACTATTGCAAATCTAGGCAATTTGCTCCGTCAAATTCTGCTCCATTATGCACGTTGAGGCATCCAAATCAAGTTTCCCGACAACGTTCCACTAACCAATTTCGAGGTTGAGGATTACACCACCTATTCCCATTCTCCTCAATTGAACTTTAGCGACGAAAATACTTCATCGATCAGACTATCCCATTGATTCGACAACCTCTTATCCGCCTTGCGTCCGCCGATTTTGTTGCCCACGTCGGCCAGGACATAGTCCGTGGCCGATTCAAAGTCGTGAGAGTGCGACCTCTCGGACCCATCCGACTCTTCCCCATTACGACTAGCCATCGACTTTGAGTCATCAGATGCAGACTCGCCCTTCCCGGAACTCCTTTCACGCAGCTTGCCGTCATGGGATGGAGAATCGGGTTCTGATCTGACCAGAATCGCCGATGAGCCATTTCGCGAACGCTGGCCACGGGCGCTGGCAATTGTGCCGGGCAAAAACTCAAAGGCACCGATGTCGACGCTTCGTGGCGTGGAGTCGGGGGCGGGGGGCGCGGGTGGGTTCGTGTCCCTACCAACTCGCGGAACATCCACCGTCCTGGTAATCCCTTTGAAATCACGAAGCGCTGCAATGGCCGCGGCCGAATCAAGGGCTTCATCAATAACCTTCGATACTGCCTGCAACTGAAAATCGGCGAGTCGCAGGAAATCGGCACGATCCGGTCCCGACCGCGGATCGACCGGCAAGCGGAACAGCGGATTGATGGACAGGTTGCCGCACACTTTGTCGGTCGGGCTCTCGGGCGGATTGCACAAGACGTCAGGCAATGCCCGGCCGTTCTGATCGACTCGGTCGATCTTGAGCCTGCCATTCTCGGTAGGCGCGAGCGTTCCGCCAAAGTTCGCCGGGGGAGACTGTTGCACGTTATTGCCCCAAGCATCATTGTGCTGAACGATCGGCCGGGCTCGGCCCAGCGCGTTCAATCCAAACACCGAATTGCTGGCAATGATGTTGTTCTGAACCAGTGCCGTCAGGCCATCCTCGATTCCGTTGTTTCGTACCTGGATTCCCGTCGCATTGAACACGACGGTATTGTTTGCGATGCGAGAGGACGCCACCTTGTCAACCACCGTGATGTTCACTCCGGACGTCGTATTGCCGACAATCAAGTTGTTCGAGAGGTTTGGAAGCTTTGCCGAAGTGGTGCTCGCACTCGCGGAGGTTGCCTGAACGCCGATCGTGTTGGAAACGATCACATTGCCTTCGATTTCGACGGCACTTTCGGTCACGTCGATGCCCACGTTCGGGTTGAGCGGCGCGCCGGGGGTTACCAGCGGACTGGTCGTGATTATGAACCCACGGTTTATGCCGCCTCGCGTGCTGCCGATCCGTGCCGACTGCGTGCCGGCCAGACCTCGGATCGTGATCGCCGCTGCTCCGCTCGTGACTTCAATGATCGTTCCGGTTCCGGGAACAATGGCTCCATTACGATCCTTTTGCGGCAAAGCTCCGTCGGTCGATTCGATCGTAACGGGAATTGTAATGGTAATTGGGTCTATGTACACGCCGGGCATTACCAGGATGGTGTCGCCGGCCACCGCGACTCGGGGAGCAGGTTGTCCAGGTGGCGGAGCAGGCTGAACAAATGCATCAATGATCCGCGGGTAAGGCCGTTCCCGCGTGCCGTCGAATGGGGCCACGGCATTGTCGTCGACGAAGATGACGTTGCCTGTAAGTACGTCTCCGATGGAAAACTTGGCCCGAAAATCATTGCTTGGATTATTCGTCGGCACCACGCCGTCGCCGCTCGGGAAGCTACCGCTGAAATCGCCGTCCAACGTCTTGCCCGTAGTGGACGAGGTAATCGGCAGCGAGCCGCTTCCCTTGGCGGTGACCTGGAAAACCTCGTCCACGAAATTACTGATTCGTGAATTCGAGTCCGGTGTAAAGAGCCAGCGGCGGTTGTTGCTGCCCGGCACTGCCGAGACGGTCCCGCTCAGACGAATCTCGTTGTTCTCACTGAAGCTTCGATCTCCGCCGGATGCCTCGACGATAAACGTGGACGTTCCTACTCCCGTAACCGATTCCGAGAATTCCAACTCGACCGATGAGGGACCTTGTCCGTTGGCGAAATTGGCGTCGGGGGCCGGTGTCATCGAAACGACCTGTGGGAACCCGGAGACAATCTCCACCAGTTCAATCGCACCGATATCGAGCCACGGCCGCTGGCCGACGCCGATGTTTGGAGTGCCAAAGTGGTCGCGACGGAACGCGCCGAGCTTATCGCGCTCGGGGGTATTGACCAGTCCCCACAGCGGATCAAACGTGAAGAAAGGGTTGTTGTTCGTGGGGTCGCCAAACTCGCTCAACGAAGAATCGACGAGAGCCGAACCTGACGTTGGGCGGAAATTCAGGTCGGTAACGCTGGTGTATTGCGGATCGGCGCCGATGATTTCTAGCCCGCCAAGCCCGCGCGGGTCGGTGCCTGTGAAGCCGTTGTTGGCCAGACCAAAGAACAGATTGCGCAGAAGCTGCGGAAGCTCGTGCTGTGGCGGTATCTCAAAGGGCAGATTCAGCGACGTTCCGTCGATGTTAATGCCTGTGCCAGTCTGGTCGCCCGTGATCGCGTTATTCATGATCAGCGGCCCGGACCGAGTCACCAAGTTGATGGCCGTGCCATTTCGGTGCAGCGTGTTGTTGATGAAAATGGCTCGCGGTACTTGAGACTCTTGAATGAAGCTTTGATTGTCCGGTCCGCCGACCAGTTGGATGCCTACGGCATTGTCCAGCAAAATGCTGTTCCACACATGAACGGCGGCGGGAATGCGCGGAACGGGCGGCGGGTTTCGGCCCATCGGGATGTTCGGAATATTCGGACCTTGAAGGGCGTGAACAGCAAAGTCACGGCTGTCGCGAATGATGCTGTTCGATACCTCCATGGGCTGCGATTGGATGAGAACACCGGTCGATGCGAACCGGATATCGGCGTCACGCACGTAGGAGACGGTGAGTGTCGATCCATTGAGCGGCGAAATGCGACCAAAGCTCTTGGCCCACGCACCCACGACGAGCCCGCCCCAATCACCCGGGGCGGCCGCTGTACCCGTTGCATCGTTGTTCGTGTCCTCCGGTCCGCGGGCACCGGCACTGTCATCGCGTATCGACGTGAGGATCACGGGCACTTGGCCAATCGCCAGATCCACGTTGCCCGGCACGCCTTCAACGACGAGCACGGAATCTTCGCCGTAATCATCCACGCAGTTCATGCACGGTGAGTTGGCATTGCCGTCATCCCATCCGACTTGAAAACCCGCACCCACAATATTGGTAATCCCGATGAGCACCCCAGGTCCACCGATCGTTGGGAACGGAGCCATGGTAGTAAATGGCGAATTGAATCGACCGCCCATCTTGATCACCAGGCTCTCGGCCGGACCATCGAGTGTGCCGTCGAATTCATCGAATGTGCCGGCCGGATTGGATCGCAGATTGAGCGTGACGCTGCACGGCACGTTGATGCCGAATAACTGAAGCAGTATCGCACAGTTGACCGCGCCCAACGTGTCCCAGTTAATGGTACCCAGCAGAATGTGGGTAATGTCCGTGTCGTCCCACACCGCGTCCTGACTGATGAACGTGTTCAACGTACGATCGGAGAGGTTGCCCACAGACCCTTGCAACGCATCGGTGCGAATCTCCAGGCCGTTGAGTCCGTTGTTCGTACCCACGTCGTTGCCACGGATAAACGGGTTGGTGTTGAAGGCGACCCGTGGCTGATTCGGTCCCGGTCCCAAGCTGTTGGCATCGACCACTCCGATGGCCGCAATATCGCTGGGCAACGTGCGCGGGTTCGATGTGTTCGCGAGATTGTTTGTGTTGGCGATGACGTTGTTCGTAACGGTGGCGAAAATAGGTCCGCCGTTCAAGGTGATGGGGCTGGGCGAAATGAGGCCGGCCAGAGATATGCCTTGCGTGATGCCTCGGAACGGCACTCGCAAGTTACCGGCAAACTGAATTTCGGCGCCGTTGATGATTGCCGAGGCCCCTTGGCTGACCACGATGCCGCCCCAGTCGCCCGGCAAGGGTGTCAACGAACCCCTATCATTGTTCGTGTCGTGCGCCTGGCCCGACGGACCTCTCGCATCATCGAGCAACGAGGTGAAGACGACGCGCGGCTCATCGACCTCCAGATCGGAATCTATCAGCAGCGTGCTGCCGAACCCCCCGACGTTAATGTTGGCAAGCCCCATTTTGATGATCAAGCCGGGCTCGAGATCCAGCGTCGGTACTACGCCGATCTGGGGTAATGACTGAACTTCGACGCTGGCAGTCAGAACGTGTGGCAGTTGTGTATCGTCCCAGTGCGCGTCGGCAACGGTTTGAAAACCGGGTCGGGCCCACACGGCGTTCAAGCTATTGTTAAACACGAACTGGTTAATCGAATTTCGCAGCGCTGCGCTGAACGGGAAACCGCCGTCATTGAGATCGAGCATGCCGTTTCCCTGAAGCGGTCCGGGGCCATCCGGGTCAAGGTCTTCTTTCACATCCAGCCGGCGATCGCCGTCCTTGTCTTCGCCGACGTCGAGTTTATTGTTGCCATTGACATCTTCGCGCACATCCAGCATGCGATCGAGGTCGAGATCTTCCGACGGCTCCAGCGTCTTGTTGGTGTTATTGTCTAGGAACCATAGCCCGGTGGTGGGACGAAACGCACCAAACTCCAGTCCGCCAGCCGTTGCAATTATGTCTTGAGAAGTATCGGCATTGAGCTGGCCGACAGCGACGGCGGTTGGTGTCCCGCGCACTGCCACGCGGTTGGCGAGGGCCGCGAAGGCACCGGCACCGTTCCCCTGGAGAATACTGATGTTGCTGCTGCCGGCATTGGCAACCACCAGGTCCGTCTCCCCGTCACCGTTCGTATCGCCGGAGGCAATCGCGCTGGGCTGAGTCCCGACGGCAATGTTCACCGGGGCCAAGAATCCGCCCGTGGCATTGTTGCGCAAGATGCTCACGTTATTGCTTCCGGCGTTTGCGACCGCCAGATCGAGACCGTTGAGATCGTCAAAGTTGGCAACCACCAAAGCGGAGGGGCTCCCGCCAACCGAAATTGTCCGAACACCTACGATGAAATGCGTGCCGGTGCCAATGTTCGTGATATTGATGGGAGGCCCGTTCAGGGCTGTCGTCAACTTGAACGACGTTCCAGCCGCGTCTCGCACAATGAAATCGGTATTGGCCGACATCCCGCTCGGAAGCGTGCCGCCGAGATTGAACACTCGCACGATGTCGCCATTGGCAAAGGTGCGACCCGTCGCGGTGACCGTTTCAGTCGTCGGATCGACGGCAAACGTGCCAGGTATCGCCGGACTCAGCACAGTCAGGTTGTTACTGCCGGCGTTTGCCACTATCACGTCGGCTCGCGTGTCGCTGTCCGTGTCGCTGATGGCAACCGCCGAGGGGCTATTTCCGACGTTGAGTGTGGAATTGGTCGCCGGAGTGAATCCGCCCGCACTATCGCCAAGGAGGATCGTCACGTTATTGCCGGCCGAATTGCCTACTACCAAGTCGAGGCCGCCCGCTCCGTCAATCTGCCCAATCGCCAACGACGTGGGGGTCGCCCCGACCGCAAAGTTCGTTGCGGCCCCGAATCCGCCGGTCCCATTACCGAGCAGCACGCTCACGTTGTCGGTTCCGGCATTGACCACTATCAGATCGAGATTGGGGTCTCCGTTGAGGTTTGCAAGTGTCATGGCCTGCGGCTGTCTGCCGACCGCGAACCGCGTCGCAGCGCCGAACACGCCGGCACCATTGTTGAGAAAGACGTTCACCGCGTTCGCGGCCGCGTCGGCGATGATCAAGTCCAGCCCGTTGGCACCGTCAAGATTTGCCAGGGCCACGGCGACCGGCCGTTCGCCGGCGACGAAGCTCGTTCCCGGTGCAGTGAAAGCTCCGGTTCCGCTGTTGAATTGCGTTATTGCCGTGTTAGGTACCCAATTGCCGGGCACAGACGAATCGCCTGTCTGTCCAAACTGCTGGCTGCTCTCGTTTGAATCTTGCTTCAAGTTTCCGTTGGAATCGATGAGCCATCGCATGGAACTGTCGACGACGCCGAGTTCATCGCCGGGCACTTTCGGGGCCCAATCTCCGATCCGCGGAATGCCACCGAGCGGACCGAACGAAATTGGACCGTCATTCGTATCGAGAAGCCCATTGGGCGTTCCAATTGCCTCGGCCGGGTCTTCTCGTAGATTGCCGTTGGCATCACGTTCGGCCGGGTCAAAAATCCTGTTGCCGTTTCGATCGAGCAGAAAGTCGCCGGTTACTGAACGGTAGATGCCGATTTCATCACCTGGCACACCCACTGAAAAGTCACCGACGACCGGCTTGCTGTCCCGGTCGCCGAACACAAACTCCTCGTTTGATTGCAACAGGAAGTCGTTGTTCAGGTCGAGCAAGAAGCAGCCGGATTCTGCGGCGATTGCGGTCAGGCATTCCGTGTCGGATAGCCGCGGCCGAGGACGATAAACGCCGATCTGGTCCTCGCCATCGCCGTCCCAATCGCCCGCGACCGGGATATCGCCATGTTGTCCGTATTGAACCCCAATGACGTCATCGGGCAAGACGCCGACGCCGACGGACACGACAAAATCGCGGTTGCGATCGATGGTCCACAATCCGATGCGCCGATCGAATGTCGCAATTTCGTCGCCGGCGGTCAGCCTAGAGAAGTTCCCAACGATCGGCGTTTCACCTGGTTGGCCGAACGCCTGGCCCGGCCGTTCGTTCGCATCCAGCACCTGGTCGCCGTCCAGATCGAGGAATAGCTTGCCGGTGCTACTTTGGAAGAGGCCAAATTCACTCGCCTGGCATTCAATGACCGCTGCGGTGGCCAGATTGTCAGTACACCAATCGCCCTGAATCGGCACGCCCGCGTCGACTTCCCAGAAGAGTTCCGGGCCCGACCGGTTCAAGAGCCGTTCGAACGAGTCGGGCGTGGCCGCAATGGCCGCCTCGGTGTTCGTTGAGATTTCGGCGTTGATGATCGTCGGTCGTGCGTCGAACAGCGAGATCGGGCTGAGCGTTTGAGTCACGCCAGGAATGACGGTTCCCGGCCCGCCGGCGAAGTGGATCGCCACGTTTTCCAGCCGCGAAACGAAATCGTCGGAACCAGGCCGAAAGGCGATGCCCATCCAATCGGCCGGTGCAGCGGAACTTTCGCCGGAGCCGAGCACGGTATTGTCGCGCGTGGATGTGAAATACACGGGATTGTCGATGCTGCGGCCCGTCGCGACGACGGCTGAGTTTGCCCCGCTGGCTTCGATGCGAGTGCCCAACAGCTTTAATGCCAACTGAGATACCGGCACACCGGTCATTGCTCCCGGGTTCAAGCCGGGTGACGCGAACGATTGCGAGTACGCGCGGGCAACCTGATCCAACTGGAAGATCCTATCCGTGGTCTTGTCTGCCACGAACACGACGCCATCAACCACGCCGACTCCGGCCACTCCGGTGGCACCCATCGGACCAGTGAACGTTTCCAGCACGGCCCCGTTGATTGCACTGAGCTTGCGAATCTGAATGCCGGCTCCCGAAACGCCTGAAACCCACAGCGTGCGGGTTACGGCATCAAAATCGATTCCGCTGAGCTGGGCCAGCCCCGTGCTGAAGCTATCGATCAGGGCCAGCGTAGACTTGTTTACTCGGAATACTCGATTGGATTCGGTATCAGCCAGGTAGAGAATGGTCTCATCGACCGCCAGGCCGCCGATGTTGTTACTGCCATCGGGCGAACTCGGAAGGATAAACGTGTTGAAGATCGCCCCGGTCAGCGGATCCATCGTGAACAAGCTGTCCGGGTCGCTGTCGGGGCCGGCGACGTCGCGCACGAAGAACAGCGTATTCCCGTCGAATGCCAGTCCCACATTGCCGGGGATCGGCAGCGGTGTCGGAAACGATGGTGCCAGTTGTCGAGCACCGCCGCCGGCAATCGAATTAGTGTCCACGCGAAAAATGGTTCCGGGTACTTCGACGCTTTCGTCGCGGGTCGTGGTCGGATCATCTGGCTGTGGGACGGCCACGTACAGCGCCTCGGCGAGTTCCGAGTTGCCGTCCAAAACGAGGTGCGTGTTGGCCGGAATAATGATGTTGCCGCGGTCGTTGGTAGTGAGCGGTGTGGGGTCGAGCCGAGCGTCGTAGGCGAAGTACGGCGTTATGGACGGAGCCACGCGAACACTCACCGGTTTTTGTTTTCCGGTCGCGTCCAACTCCGAAGCCAGATTGGCAAACTCGGCTGCTTCAACGCCCTGCTGGATATTCGTGAACGGCGTATTCGTTGTCCCCTGCACTCCCGTGGTCGCGGCGGTGAAGTCCGCGTCTACACCGATGTTCTTGGTGACCAGGAACGTGAGCTGCAGCGAACCACCCGCCTGGCCATCGCCGCTTGGGAATCGCTCGCCCTGTGGAGAGGCCCGTCGGTTCACGGGCAGATTAATCTCGCCATCGAGAGCATTGCCGGACAGGTCGCGGAGTCCTTGCGTACCAGTACTGACGAGCGTGAGCCGATACAAGTCATCCTGTTCCACTTGACTCAGGTCGGCCACCTTCAGTATTAATGCCGCGGTACACGCGTCGTAAAGACTCACATTGGTCGGCACCGCGCCGGTGCACGGGTCCTCTTGACTTGGTGCGGGTCCGCGAACGCCGACAGGCAACAGGGTGATGGGGACGGCGCCTACAAAGTCATTGTCAAAATCCGCTCGTTCCAGCCTGATTGTCGGAGTGACGCCATCGGTGACGAGCGTCGCGATGTCGATGCCTTCACTGAAAGCCAGCCTGATCTCTCCCGGTGTAATATCGAGGTCGATCACGCGCGGTCCGAGCAGATCGCGGCCGGTCATATCCCAGGCGAGTGTCCCGATCGAGTCGGCAACCCCTTCGAAGAATTCCAATCCGAGCGGCGAGATGGAACCATTGGGGAGGATGAAAAGGGCGTCGCGGAAGAAATCAAAACGGTGATCGGTCTTGGTCCCCAGCGGCGAGATGAACGGGTCAATGATGTTGTCAAAGTCCGGTGTACAGGTCGGCGTGATCGTGACATCGCAGAACTCGAAGCCTTCCATGCGTGTATGCCACAGCCCAAGCGTATGCCCCACTTCATGAGAGGCGACCTGAGCCAGTTCCGTGGCAAGTTCCGGAATCCGTGTCGGACCAAAGCCGAGCGGGGCCACGCCGAGCAAATCGAACTGAGCGATGTCCTTAGAAAAGACCAGAACGTTATTCGCGCCGTTCTTGTTACCCGTGTCCACTTCCTCCGCGATACCCAACACGCCAAACGGCAGTCCGGCGATCGTTGCCGTTCCACCGATGTTTATTCGAGTGACGTTGGCGGCGTTACCGGGATCGGGATAATGTCGGCTGTCGCGCAACTCGTAAGAGTACCGTCGAATTCCCTGTGCCGTGTTCTGTCCGGTGTTGATTTCCTGGAACTGAACTCGCTCGAATTCCTCACGTAAGTTGGTCATCAACTCATCGATGAACTGATCCTGAAATATGGGGTCGTAGCCGTAGTCGCGGACGTCGAACGGCGGCACGTCTACCAGAATCGGATTATTCAGACCTGATGAATCCTCGAAGCCCGGTACGTCCTGGGCCCCATCGAAGTCTACGTAGACTATTTGTTGCTGCGTCGACGCCGCGGTGAATGGCTTGCGGAATTGGCCGGTGATGATGTAGTTCTGCGGTGTCGCGGTGAAGTTGAACCGGTCTGTGTCCAACTCGAGAGCATACACGCGGTCTTGGGGCGCCCGGTCTTCGGATCCAAGCGGATTGCCTGGCAAAATGGTTCCGTTCGGCAGTGTGATGTCGGCCTGTCGGTGCGCGCTGTCCATGGCCGTACCGGTGATTCCCGTTATTTGCGCTTCAACAAAGTCGGGGATCAAGCCGGCGAAGGTGAGCACACCGGCGTTGGTGAAGAAGAACTGGAAAAACGTCTCACCGATCAAGGGCCGGTCCGCGGCGTCACCCGTTCCACCTGCCGCTCCGTCGGTGCCCAAGTCCCAGATTCGCAGTATCGGAAAAGTCGGGATAATGAATCCCGTGTCGTCCGTCACCTGGAAAAAAACGAGTTCGCCGGCACGGGCACGGAAGCAGTAGAAATCCGTGTCGGTCAGCCCGAAATCGGTACCCGTGATGACGATGTTGGGGTCTTCGCCCGAGTCCTGTCCGAACGAAAATGATCCGGTCGCGCTCTCACAGGTCGGAATCGAATTGTTGCTGGCCGGCCCCAGCACAGGTTCGGATTCCGGTAGCAGCACGATCTGGGTCGGGTCCACCAGTGGGCCGGCCGGCTTGCGACGCGCGATCGTTTGGTTCCGGTAAGTTTCTGTCGGGTCCGCAGTCTCGTAGGCAGTGAACTCCAGTTGCGGGAACTGGCGGATGTTACGTGGATCGAGCTTCGGGGCATTGACAGGTCTGCCGCTGGTCCGTGTGATTTGCCCCACTCGGACATCTTGGAACACGGCCTGGTGGGGCAGATTGCCCGCGAGGTCTTCGAGGGTGCCGTCGCTCCTCACGACCAGTCGATACGATCCGGCCGGCAGCGATGGCGAGAGGTTCAGAATGACCTTGTGGCGAGTGGCATCGTATGTTGCGCCGGTCAAGTGCTGTGAGGCATTCACTACGTTGTTGTAAAAAAGGCCGTCGCCACCCGATGAAATCAAAGCGTAATTCTTCAGGTCGCGCACGCCCTCCGGGTTCATCGGCTCATTGAAAATGGCTTCCAAAGTTGCCGGAGCCCGGTCGAATGCCACCACCGGCAGGGCGAAGCCGACCCCAGGTTGGGCCTGGTCTACCGCGAACGTGGTTTGCGTCACGCGCGAATTACCTGCTCGATCCGTAACCTGGACGCGCGCGGCCATCGTCCCCTGAGCCACGAATTGAAAGGGTGCGGAGACCAAAAAATTCCCTAACTGGTCGGTCGTGCTTTGCCCATCGTCAAAACCGTCGCCATCGATGTCAAGCCGCACGGTGTAGCCGGCCGGGGCCACGATTGTGCCGTCCTGCACGCTCCCGCCAAATGTGAGATTCCGAGACACGTTGGTTCGATTATCAAACTGAATACCGCTGTCGGTGCCGCTTCCCAGCGAGAGCGTTACTTGCGGCGGGGTCCGGTCTACGCGGAAATCCGTCGTAAAGGTCCCACCGCCACGACCATCTCGATTGCCATCCAGTTCGTTGCCGGACAAATCTCGGAATCCACTACTGCTCAACTCGATGCGATAAGAATCTTCGGTCAACGACTCGGCAACCTGGATTACAGCCTGGCGAGCCGCCGAATTGTATGCGACGGATTGCAAGATAACCGGCCGGTCGTTCGAGTTGCCGAAGGCACCGTCCAACCCGCTCGCCAGCACTCGAACGGTACCGCCGTTGAAAGCGCTCGGGTTCAGCGACTCACTGAAAGTCACCAGCAAGGACGTGGGCGTCGTTTGAACCACATCGTTGAACGCTGGGAAAGTCTGTGTGACCACCGGCGGCGTAATGTCACCCGGTGAAATGCTCGGCCGCGGATCAGCGGGAATTGTGGGACCGCCCTCGCCGCCGCCGCCGCCACCCCCTCCACCGCCGCCACCATCTGTATTCAAACGAAACATGGCCGAAAACGAGCCACCGGGTATTCCATTGTTATCACCGTCCAGAAAGTTACCGGATCGGTCTTGAATATTGGCAGAGAGACTGGCATGGTAGATATCGGTCGGCAGCGTGCTACCCACATTGAATCGGATTCGTGCGTTGGTTCGGTCGTAGGTCAGACTGGATGGGAATACCTCGACGTCGTTGCCGTTTCCAAGCGTTCCATCGACGCTTCGAACAAGCCGAATGCTTCCGGGGCTGGTGGCACTGGTCTCATTGAGGTCTTCGCTGAACAGGGCCTCGATGAACGACGGCGCTTGAGTTACGAACGATCCAGGAGCCGGGAAGAGCGAAAGAACCGTGGGAGGCGTCGTATCGCTGCCGCCGCCGTTGTTGCCACCGCCCACACCATGGATGTCGAAAGACGCATTCCACGGGTCCATGAGTTCGGATATCGGCCGACGTCCCTGAATGCCCTGAATGGAGATATCCAAATCGCCGTCGGCATCGGGTGCGAAACCGCCGCTGGCATAAAAAACGAGACTGGTCCGCGAAACGATTGTGCGACTGATGTGCAGTGGATTGAAGGGGTCCAGATCTCCACTCAACTGCACGTTGTTGCCCGACCTTAGCGAGGATCGAAGGATCGTCGAGTTGAACGGAACTGCAACGCGATTGGGCGGTGAACCAAACTGGTCGAGCGAGCAGTCACCGGGCTGGGCCAGGGGGCTCAAGACGGTGAGGCAATTGCCGGCCGCATCGAAGCGGATTTCGTGCAAGGGGAATTTGCCGCGGGTAATCCATTGGAAATTGACGCCCGTGGGCTGGAACGAGCTGAGCAATTCCCGAGTTTCGAGCCGCTCGAACTGCCCGCAAGCGGAGTGGCTCACGCGGGACACAGTCCGGGCGCCCGCGTGCTTCTGCGACCGCAAAGCTCGCCTCGCCTTCATACTCGTCATCGTTTGCTCCTACCGTTTTACCAGTCGCCCCGAGTTCAGCAGCGAACTCTCTCCTGGCCTCGCTTCACACTTGCCTCTAAACGAGCGCTACTTCCGCCCACGTCCCGATCGGCCCTTTAGCATTTCGAGCAGGCGATGCTTCTTGAGGGAACCATTCTCCAAAAGATCATCGACAGTGTCCAACCAAGAATCGCTCGCTCGAATTCGCCTGCCGGAGTGCTCCGATTCGCCGTCGGACCGACCGCTGGACTCCAGCACGACATCCAACGCCCGCACCGCGGTCGCGGCCGCGCGTTGGCCGTTACCCGGCGGGCCCGACGATGCGTTGAGCCGCTCAAAAGCACCGATGTCCACAAAGTCCGGTAGACCGCGACCGGAATTGGAACCGGTGGTGAAGTCAAATACGTTTGGATCGTCGAATCGCCGATTGGCGTCGTGGTCGGTGCTGGGCGCCTGATCGAGCCGGTTGTTACCGTTCTGGTCTTCGCTCTGATCGAGGCTGCCGTTCCCATTCACATCTTCGCTGCCCAGGGCCGCGTCAATCGCCGGCGAGAATGATCCGAGCCGCCAGTTGGCCGTGTTCGGGTTCGGCCTGCCCGTGGTCGGCCGCTGCACCGGGCCGAGAAACAGCGGATCGACCGAGATATTGTGGGTCCCGATCTGTTGCACGTTGATGTAATTGCCGCCCAGGTTTCCGAACACGTCGTTGAAATCGATGGTGGCGCCGGCCGTATTCAAGCTTCGGATGCCGGCCGCCGTGGACCCGACGACGATATTGTTGAAAATGTTGGCGATCAACGGGATGCCGGTGCCCGTGTCCACGACCCGAATGCCATCTACGTTGAACACAATCGTGTTGTTTACGATTTCAGCCGCCACATCCACGCGGCCACGCACTTCGATGCCCGTGCCGTTGTTCGCCCAGACGATGTTGTTTTCCAGCCGCGGGGCACTGCCCGGCGTGCCGATATCGATCAGGACGCCGGTTCGGTTATCGAAAATCGTGTTGCGCTGGATGAGTGCGTTGGAAGCAAGGACCCGCACACCCACGCCGCCGGAGGGCATCGTTTCACCGGGATGGGTAAATGTGGGCAGCCCGCTGCTCGTGATTTGGAATCCCTGCAGGTTGATGTTGATGGCCCGGTCGATTTCGACCGCAGGCTTCTTCTCATCGACCGGCGCGGGCTGATTGTTGGTGAGCGGCCCGCCCGGATTGCACGCGATATCAAAGTCACCGTCGTTGTCGCGATCCGGCTCATTCGCATCGCGCAGCCCGTTGCAGTTGGCGTCTTCGTTGAGGGCCACGACGATCCGTGTAACACCGTCGCCATCGCGCGAGAACAGCGTCACGCCGTTGTGCAGCAGGTTGTTGAACCGCACGTTTTCAAAGTAGGTGCCGGGCAGTACCTGAACGATCCTGCGGGTTTCGTCAACCGCGTCCAGGGCTTCCTGGATTGTGTTGTACGGCGCTAGGGCCGTGCCGCTCTCCTGGCCCGAAGTATTGGTCACGTCGACGAAGATCGTTTGCTCGTTTTCAAAGATCAGGTTGCCGACGCGGAAGTTGCCGATCCAGTCGCCACCAGACTGGCCGTTGCCCGAGGTCGAAGTAGCCGGTTCATTGTTCTCGCCGTCGAGCGGGATGTTGCTCAAATCCGTGATTGCGTTGGCCCCGGTGCCATCCAACTCGACTCGATACAACGTGTTTGTCGGCATGGCGGCCAAATTCGTCGGCGTAAACGTGGCGACCAGTGTTAGATTGTCGAACAGCGTGGTTCCGGCGATCGGCACATCGTCGGCTGAGCCGAACACCTTATCTGCACCGGACGCAAAGAGTCGAAATGCGCTCGGAGGCACGGTCACCACTTCACTGAAAGTGGCCTCAATGCTGGTGGGGGGCGAATCCAGCCGGAACGCTTGGGCCGGCGGGAACGTCGAATCAAGTGCTGTAGTATCTGTTGGTGTCCGGGCCACCACCTTGGTGATTCGCGGGGCTTCCTGCACGGCAAAGGTCGCCACGAAGTTGCCGCCCGGCAGGCCGTTGCCCGACGGATAGCCAGTCAGTCCGAATTCGCCGTCGAGCCGAATGCCGTCGATGTCCGTGATCGCTTCGCTGCCGAAACCGAGCAGGGTCAGCGTATACACGTCGTCGGGCAGGCTGATCGCCGGCACCAGCGTGGCCGTGTTCTCCGCGTTCGTCGTTCGATTCGTTCCCGCGTCGAATGAGAGCGACGAAATCGGAATCACCGACTGCAGGCTGTCGCGTAACACGAACGATTGGCGTGTCACGGTGCGCGGATCGAGATCTTCACTGAAGGTCAAAATGATCTGCGTGGGCGAGACATTCACGGTCACGCCGGGTGTGCCCGGCCCGACCACCGTCAGGGCATTGTTGACGACTAGCTGCACGTTATTCACGACCGGGGCGTTGAACTCGCGCGACTCCGCCGCTCCGATATCAAACCACGGCCGGCCGCCGGCGCCGATGAACGACACGCGGCGGTCATCTTGACGCAGGCTGCCGAAGAAGTCCTTCTCCGGTCCCAATTCCGTTCGGGTCGTGGCCGTGGGCAGTTGCACCAGGTTGTCCGGGTCATTGATCTGGAATGCATAGTGACCGCTCGACGGCCGGTTGCTCTCGTCGAACTCGCTCAAGGCCGAATCGATCGCCGGGTTCTTTAGTCCCTTGCCGTCCAGGATGCCGTTGTTGTTTACGTCTTCGCCCAAATCGAGCCGGCCGTTCTCATTGACGTCCTCGCCACGTGATTCGAGCCGCAGGCGGAAATCGAGATTGGCAGGGTCCAGGAAGATCGTCGTGTCGGCGAACGGCCGGCTGCCGTTGGCAGCGTTGATCTGGAAGTTGATGGCCGGACTGCCGAACCCCGGGCCACTGTTAAAGAACATGTTGAAGGTACTGAACTCGCCGCCCGTGCCCGCCGTGCCGTTTTGGGAAAACAAGTTATTCATCGCAAACCCGGTTGGACCGCCTGACCCGACTGTCTGAAGGCCAATGCTATTGCCGTGAATCGTATTGTGCAGGAACACGCCGTCAAACGGGGTTAACAGGCCCGAGACCGGTGACGTCGGAATTTGTGGTGTTCGCGTCGGTGTGTTTGGACAGGGATCAAAGCCGTCGACGAAGACACCGACCATATCTGCGATCGCCGCCGCGGTCGGATCGTTTCGCGTCGGCTCGAAGGCAAAGATGCTGTTCAGTAGCCAAGGGGAAATATCCTCAGAGGGGCAACTGCGCTCAATTCCCTCGTGAGCCCATACGCCGAAGTCACGGTAGTTGGTCAGAATGGACTGGGCAACTGTGATTGCGTGGAACTCTTCTTCGATGCCAGGCAGGATGCCGGCTAGTGGAAGTCCCGCGCGGCTCACGACGCCGAAGAATCCAATAGGCGCTTCGGTTGCGAATGAGGCGGATTGGAATCGAAGACGACTTCCAAACCGGACATCGGTATCAATGATGATTGAGCCGTAGCACGGATCATTGGCCACCAGGCCCGAGGGATTGGAGACCTCGCAAGTAACATGGTTTACGGAAGGCAGAATTCGCGCACGTTCCAAGAAGGCACCGGTTGTCGGATCCGTGAGTACTCGATCGTACGGTCGCGGAATGTCCTGGGCATCCAGATCCTCCGCGGAGCGTGACCCAATGAATATGTCGCCCCAATCTCCCGCATTTGGCCCGCCGGGCTGGCCCGGGAAAAATAGCCCGTTTCCGTCCGTGTCGGCCGTGGCATCGACGCCGGGTAGACCTTTCGGGCCAATGCTATCGTCGAGGAACGAGGTCAGGATGACGCGGGCGCCGGGTTCGCCGGTCGCCTCGTTGCCGGGAATGCCGATGGAGCGGAACGCCGAGCCGGTGCCCCAATCCTGCGCTGCACGACACTGAGTACCAGGACACTGTTCAGCATCAATTCCGTCGTCCACGCCAAACTGGAAGCCGGCACCTACGTTTTCTCGCACCAAGCCTTCCACTTCATCGGGCGTTTGTCCGACGTCAGGCGAACTGGAGAAGCCACGGCCCATATCACCCAGCTTGACCACCAGGCTCTCGGCCGATTGCAACTTTTCATAAATGTCGCCGTTCGGCGTGAGTAATTCGGCGCTGGTCGGCAACGAGCTGAGTGTCAAAACCACTGGCGGTTCGCTGTTACCGGGGAACTGCGGCGTGCTTGTAAAGTACAGATCATCCACGCCCACCGTATCGCGGAAGTCATCATCGCCGTTTTCTTCCAGGCCCGCGCTCTCAAAGATATCCACACGGCACATGGCCACGATGCTCTGGACGCCCACGAAGAAATTGTCGATCACGTCGGTGCCGGCCAGGAAAATATCGCCCGTGTCCAGTGTTCCTGCAGGGATACGCAGGCCGGTCGGAAGCGGGTTTACTTGCAGCGGGGTCGAAGCCGCGTTTGACGGGTCAGTTCGAATGGGGTTGTTGTTGCAATCAAAGAACTGCACCGACTCGGTGGTATCGGTTAGGTTGGAACCGACCAGCCAGAACCCAATCGCGTAAACAGGCGGAGAAAACGTCATTCTCAGGTTCAAGGCATTCTGAGAGCCGGCTGTCGTGATCGCGTTGATACCCGATGCCGGACCGCTGCGCGGATCGCCGGCACGGTTGAAACCCATGTCGAGCTGCCCGTCGCCGTCCGAGTCCGGTTCGTTCGCGTCGCGAACGCCGTCGCAATCGGCGTCTTCATTAAACGGCAGGAATGGCGCCACGTTCGCCGGGGTTGGTATCGTCGTCGGAGGGAACCCCGAGGGCGGGAACGAGGAATTCGGCACAAACGGATCGCAGCCGCGTAGCGATCCGGCAACACCGGTTCCCTTGTGATCGATCCTCAGCGTGCTCGGACTGATGTTTCGATTTGTAAATCGCACACCGGCGGAACTGCCCGTCGTGCCACCTTGGAACCATTCGTCTCCGGTAATAAAGCCGGGCTGCAGATTGCCCACGTCTGCATCGAGCGGGTTCAGGTCGAGGTCGTCGAAGTCCACCTTGCGCAAATTGCTGACGAACGGCTCAGGCGCCAACGCATTCATGAATGCCTGCTCCGCATTTCTGCGTCCGAAGACAGTTCCACCGTAGAGGATTGGCGGCTGGAAGAACACGGGGCCACCCAGGGCGATAAGTGTCCGGCCCAGCATGTGAACGATATCGGGGTCGTCCCAGAGCGAGGAGGTTCCCAGGGCTATTTGACCAGCGGGCACACCAGGAGTTAGCCCCATGAGGTGATTTATGCCGTCTGGGAAGCGGCCGATTTCCATACCGTTACGCTGGCTTTGGAACTGGTCGTTGCGAAGAATATTGTCGCGGAACAACGGGTCTTCAACCCGCGGTGTTGTCGGGTCATCGGCCCGCAGCACTTCAGGCTGCACTGTGATCGCCGAATCGAGGTTATCAATGAACTGGTTGCGCGTAATCTGATAAAAGCCGGGGCCGGTTCCTTCCGGAGCGCTAGGAGTACCGATGATCAGCGCACTTCGGACCACGGCATCGGGCGTCTGACCGCCGGCAAATTTGATGATCGCCTCATCCATCAACAGCGTCGTTTCAGTATTCTGAATTACTTGCCCGCTGCTGATCTGGCCACCCACCTCGACTATGCCCGACCAATCGCCGGGCCGAGGACGCACGGCCAGGGGATCAATGCCCGCGATACCATCGTTGTTTGTATCGCCGCCGAAGCTGTCATCGTAAACCGACGTGAAAACCACCGGGGCGTCGAACGCCTTGGTCGGATCGCCGATCGTCACGTTCGTCCGGTTGCTGTTAATCGTCAGGGCCGCAAAGTCAAGCTTGATGATCAGACCGGGATCGATTTCGAAAGTGGCGTCGGTCGAGATCACCGCCTCGGTGGTCAGCACATGTACGATGTCCGTGTCGTCCCAGCGGGCAATCTGGCCATTGGTGAGCGTGGCGCGTGGAAAATTCAACGCGGTGAGGCTCGGATCATCCGGCCGCAGCCGCAGGGCGTTCAGCGAGTTGTCGCGCAGCACGTTGTTGCGAATGAGCGGTCCGATCTGGGCCGCGGTGCGGCCGGTCGTGTTCGGATCGAACGTGTCGATGATGAACGAATTGAAGTTCGCCGAGATCGCGGCCTGGGCGTCGCGTGGCAGGGCCGATGTGCCGTTGTTGGCGATGATGTTGTTCGTGATCGCCGGCCGGGCGGATTCGAGATAGACGGCGTCCCACCGAGGTCCAATCGCTCGCGGAACCGGTCCGCCGCCATAATGGATTTCCGATCCGTTGAGGATCGACAGCACGTCGTCGCTGCCGTTGCGGAACACGATGCCGCCCCAATCCGACGCCTGCGGGCCGCTGTTGTTGCCGTCGAGGTTCGTATCGCCACCGACCTGATCGTTTTTCAGCGAAGTGACGATCACCGGCCGATTCTCTCCTTCGCCTCGCAACTGCAGCACGGCGCCGCCGGCCAGTTGTGGGATCGGGCCGCCCACGTCGATATTGGCCGCACGCAACTTCAGTACGGCGCCCGCCTCAACCACCATCGTCGTGAATCCGGGAATTGTGATCGTGCCGTTCAGTCCTCCACCGGGCGGCTCAATGACATACGGAGTGCCATCCGCCTCGCGCAGCAGCAACACGGCCGGCTCGCTCGAAGGCTGGCTCAACGAACCCAGGGCAGTTTGTACGTTCGGGAACGGATTGCGCGTCGTACCGATCGGCGGCCGTAGCGGATCGGGTTGGAAGTCGGACTGTACGAACACCACATTGTCGGTGACGATGAACCCGGTCACGAAGTTGCCGCCTTCTTGACCGTCCCCGCTCGGCAGGCCAATGTCGCTAGACGTGAAGCCCAACGCTTCGCCGTCCAGGAAGTTCCCCAGCGTGTCTTCAATATGACCGAGGTTGGTCGTGGTGATCGTGTCCACGCGGCCGGTGACTCGAGACGTACGAACCTCTTCGTTGCCCGGTCCGAGCCGGGTGTCGGTCCAGGCCGGGTGAGCTACCGCATTTCCCACGGCAATGCCGGTGTAATCGCCGAAGTTCGTCGTATTGCGGCCCAGACCTGACTCGTCGAGCGTTACGTCACTGATCCGAATATTGGGGTTCGGGAACGTCAGATCGCCGGTGAGCCGGTCTGGGACCGCTGTCGTGTAGAAAATGTTCGCACGCTGATTGGCAGGATCCAATCGCGTGTCGTACCACATGAGGTGCAGCACACCCGTGGATGGATCGACACTCAGCGAGGGAAAGAACTGGCTGTTAAGCGTCGCTCGCGTGGTTGCTGTGGCTGCGAGGGTCGAGTCCAAGTCGTCGTTCACTTGGATGGGAGTGCGCCAATTGATGCCGCCGTCGTCGGAATACGTCAGCATGATGTCCGTGTTGTCGTGAACGCGGTCAATGATGCCGTTAGGCACGAGCGGCCCGCCAAGGCCATCCGGGTCGAGGTCTTCACTGGGATCGAGAATGCCGTTGTTGTCGATGTCCTCGTCGCCTTGATCCGTGTAGACCAGGAACAGTCGCGGCGATGGGCCGAATACGCTGGGCAGCCGCGGGTCCAACGCCAGTTGCGGGGTGGCGGAGATTCCGCGATCGGGCTGCGACGGGATGCGATAGCAGTACGGCCGGGTGACCTTGGTGCTATCGACGTTGCAAGTCGGGTTCGCCGTATCGAAGTAGCCGTTCACGTGCGTGGCCGCCGCAACTACATCTACTCCCCAGGTCGTCCCGGCATCCCTTGAAACATCGACCTTGATCAAGCTCACGGGTTCGGGCGGCGTGCCGGGGGTTGGTCCCGTGGGATCGGCCGGAGTCCCGCGGCTCCAGTCTTCCCAAGACACATAAACTTCCCGCGTGGCCGACGGAGTAAACCGAATCAATTGGTTATTGGACAGGCTCACCGTGTTGAACGAAAGTTGAAAGACTTGCGGCGGTGTGTTGCTCAGTGCGGGGGGATTCGCGTTGCGGATGCCCACGGTTGCGCTGTTGCCGCCCCCGCGGAAATCGGCACTCACCACGTCCGGGTACCGCATCTCGATAATGTTCGTCGTCTCAAACAACACGACCTGAAACGTCATTTGGCTTGGGCTCGCCGGGAACCCGCCGACCTGGTTCCACTGCGTGATGAATTGCCGCCCGCCGACCGGTCCGATCGTCGTGAAGTAAACCTGGTCGGTGCCGCCAGCCGTAAACTGAAGGTTGTCCCAGAAAGGAGCAATCACGGGTTCGGCCGGTGTATTGGCGGCGGTCAGGTCCACGTTATTCGATGATGCCACCGGGTTCACGAAGCTCATCAAGCCGTTCGTCGAGAGGAACAAGCTGTTGTAACCGGTGCCAAAATAGTCGAACGTGAACGGAATCGTCGCAGCAATGGAGGCGTCATCGGTTCGACCCAGACCACGATTGACCACCGTACCCGGCGGGACACTGCCCGGATTGCTCAGATCCACAAACGCGAACGGCGTCGCATTTTGATCGACCAGGTAGAACGGGCCATTGTTATCGACCGTCGCCGCGGCCACATTGACGTTGGCCACGCCGCCGCTCGTCTGGTGCGTGAAGATCAGCGACCAACTCAGGACCGTGCCCGATTCGCCGTTGAACAGGTCGTCGGTGACTTCCAAGGTCCACGAACCATCGATGCTCACACCGTCGAGCAGCGACAGCGGCTGTTCCGGCCGGAACCGCCCGGAAAACGGAGCCGTGGCGTTGAAGAAGTCTTCAATGTCCACCAGCGCTTCATCGTCCAACCGAGTGCCCGCGAAGTTCTGGCCAAAACCGGGGAACGGGTCGTTGTCGCAAAAGGCGCTCGCGGGAGTTTGTGCGAAGACGCACGGTACGTCGGTGAACAAGCGAACTCGCTGACCGTTTGGCCCAACCAGGAAAATATCCAAGTCGGGTGTGAACGTGTGATTGATGTTGAGCAGCACGTCCACGTCTTGGACCGTGATCAGCGGGGAGTACTCGATCGAAAGCGTATCCAGAATCGTGTTGTTGTCGGGGATATCAAAAGCCCCGGTGGTCGAATTGAACCGAGTGATAGTGCAATCGTCCAAGCCCGGCGTCCCCGGACAATCGACCGAACGGTCCACGCGCATGGGCAACTTCGGATTTGTGGCCGCAGCATCGCCGATGAAGTTCAACCCGCCGTCGGTTGAGTGCAGAAAATCAACTTCCTGAAGCTGGGCGGGAGGGCCAAGTCCTGTGCGAATCCAGCTTGCGTAGACATTGCCCTGTTCGTTCGGGGCCGGCACGCGGTCCGAGTCAATATCCGGCTTGTCGTCATACACGTCCGTGCCGGCCGATCGGTTCAGCGTCGCCGCCGTAACTTGGGTGAATGTAGCGCCGCCGTCGTTGGAACGAGCAACCAGGACCGCATTGTCGTCCGCGCCTGTGCCGCTGCCAGGGGCGCCGCCGTTACTCGCCTGCAGGCCGAGGTACACAACTTCAGGATCCACTCCGGGCACACCACCCTGGTTCGCCAACGACGGGTCGCGGCTCGTGGTGAAAGTCGATCCGCCGACGTTCAAGTCGATCGGGTTGGCCGGAGTCCACACGCCACCATCATCGCGGCTGTAATTGACCTGGACGGTGCTGGCGGCACCGGTTCCGTTGTTATAGGCCGAAACCAGGTGCAGTGGTTCATCGCGATTCAAATCGATAGCTACCGTGCCTTGATAGCCGGTCAACGGTGCACCGGCCGAGTCCACACTCACGTCCACGTTCGCGCCCACTTCAACGATCGGCAGGCCTTGGACCACGATCATCGACCACGTGTCGAGCGTCCCGCCCGCGTTGTTCGCGACGTCGTCGACCACGAGCAGCGTCCAGACGCCGGCCAGGGTCAAGCCATTGAATAGCGACAACTGACCTTCGGGCCGGAAGCTGCCTGTGAACGGAATGTTCGCATTGATGATCGGGGTGCCCGCTTGATCGTCCAGCACTGTGTCGCGGAACGCGGCACCGTTAAACGCGACCGACCCGACGTCGGAAAACAGTTCTACGCAAGTCAGGGTCGAAGTGATGTTCGGAAACGCGCCGCCGCAACTACCGCCAGGCGCGACCAGGAACAAGTCGAGGTCCTGCGGAATCTGGTGCGTGATATCGAGTAACACATTGATGTCGGTCACAATCACGTTCGGCGGCACGTTGATCGAAATCGTGTCCGTGATCAGGCCGCCGTCAGTGATCGGCACGTCCGTGCGCGGCGAATCAAATCGAACCGTCGGATCATCGACAAATTGAGGATCGCCGCCGACCAGCGTCAGCCGGTAATAATCCGAGGGCAGCGTTTCACCCGGTTGCAGATCGACAAACACGCGAAGCGTGTGGCCGTCCGGCGAAAGATCGGCCGCGTTGAATGGCCGCAACGCCATGCACGTATCTGCGTTGCCAAACACGCCGTCGTTGCCGCTTCGATACAGAACCACGGTGCCGGCGCACGGACTGGTTGCAGTTCCCGTGCTAATCGAGCCGGAATTGATCGGCTGGCTGAACACGGCCTCAAAGGCCAGCGGGGCGAACGGGGCATCGAGTCCGTCGGATGGATTGTTGTCGAAGAACTGCCGCACCACCGGACTACGAATGTCGTCCACCGTGCCAATAATATTGTCCGGGCCGGGCCCGATCGCCGTGAGTGAATCGAGGTGCGGGGGCACTCCGTTGATCGTAAAGGTCGCCTCGAAATCGCCGCCCGCAACGCCATTGCCGGAAGGCGGAAAGATCGACTCACCGAAATTCTCACCGTCCAACAAATTGCCCGACAGATCCACGACCGTGTCCTTCACGATCACAGTAAACACGCCCGACGGCAGCCCCGGCGCCGTATGGATTCGGATCGTGTTGCCGGGAATCGTGCCCGACTGGTCGAAGATGTCGAACATGCCGTCGCCGTTGCGGTCTTCAGAAACGAAGGCAAAAACTCCATCCTTGTTGTAATCGACGCCGTCGGCGGCCTCATCCAAGAGCGGGAAGTTCACGCCGTTGTTGAACTGGTTGTCGTTGTTCAGGTCTTCGTCGAATTGGTCGCGAACCGGCGTGGGCAGGCTGTTGTATTGAACGTTTACCAGGTTGCCGGAATGGTCCGTGCCGTCGGCGGCTAACAAGCGGTAATTCAACAGATCCAGCACCGGACCGATCGGGTCGAGTCGCTCGTCCAGGGTCACTTGGAAGAATTTCGGAGTCTTATCGTAAGTCACCGAGGTTCGCGTGCTGAGCGTGCCGTCCTCGAACGACGCATAACCCAGAATGAGTGCCGGGTCGGTGTCCACGGCCGCGCTGTTCAATCGCAGGTCGGTATTGCTTCCTTCGTCGGTCGCGCGAAACGCGAGTTGCTGGAAATTCGTTCCCAGCCCGTTGTAGATCCCGTCCTCCAGCGTGTCGTTGGCGACGGTAACCACGAACTGGCCGAACCCGACCGTGACCACAACGCCATTGTCAAATACGTTGTTGCCGTCGGGATCGAGATTGCGGTCGGAATCGATGGCCAGCAGGATCGCCTGCGAGCTGCGAGCTGCGCCGTTTTCCGGGACCTCGTCCGTGAATTCCGACAGCGTACCGACGACAGCGCCGAGATTCACGTTGCCGTCGCCGGCCTCACCGATCGCGTCCAGCGGCACCTTGATCAGGATGCCGCGGTTGTTCGGGAATAACGTGATCGGAGTCCCTTGCACGCCCGGGGCCACCGGATCGAAGTCGATTTTCAGGCCCGTGCGTGCATCGATCACGTCGACGAACCCGGGATCGAGTCGGTCGTTGGTGTTCAAATCTTCGCCATTATCGATCTGGCCGTCGCCATCGCGGTCCTCAGCCGGGTGCAAGAGTTCCGACCCGAGATCAATGACAAATTCGCTGCCCAGACCGGCCGGCAATCCGCTGCCCAGGCTCGATTGGGCCGAAGCATCCTGCGCGAGAAACGTGCCGACTTCCGCTTTGCCCTGAGTGTCGCCGTCGAAATCTCCCACGATCGGAATGGTGCCGGCCGAGCCGCTGAAAATGTTCAACTCAGTCAATCCAACCGTGCGGTTGCTATCGAAGTCAAGCAGGAACTGGCGGGTGGAACTGCGGTACACGCCAAGTTGCGTGGCATTGTCGCCGTCCCAGTCGCCGACGATGCCCCGGTCGCCGGGGTTACCATAGATGAATGGCCCTTCACCCGGATTGGAGATTCGGTTGCCGTTGATGTCCAGCACGAAGCTGCTGTTGGCGGGCAGGTAGACGCCCACTTTATCAACGCCATTTCCATTCCAATCGCCGACGACCGGCTGGCCGCCCTGGATGCTGAATGGGAACGGGCCGTCGTTCAGATCGAGTCGCCCGTTCAGATTCGTGTCTTCGCCGATCGGCGGACCGCCCGGTGTGAACGCCCCGTCGCCGTTACGGTCTTCACTCAAATCAAAGAAGCGGTCCGCGTCCACGTCGACGAAAAAGATCCCCTGGCCGGGGAACAGTTGTTGTCCGCCGTCCGGGAAGATGCCGCTCGGCCTGTACACCGCAATGTCGGCGATACCGTTTCCGTTCCAGTCGCCGATGAGTGGGACGTCTTCTTGGTCATCGGGCGGGTCGGCCGGCGGGGCGACAAAGGCGAACGTCTCAAACAAGTCCTCGAACGTATCGTTGCCGTTGATGTCTAAAAAGAATGATCCGTAAGTCACACTGGCCGGGTTGGAATCGTACTCGCCGCGTTCGACCTTGCCGTCGTCGGCGATGCCGGCCGCTTCAAAGAAATTGCCCACCAGCGGAATTCGGCCCGGCACGTTCGTGAAGGGCGATGATTCGGTGGCAGTTTCGAGCGTCCCGTTACCGTTCAGGTCGCGATGCCAGACGCCCGAGAATGGGTCGTACACGCCAAAGTCGATCTTGTCGTTCACCGCCGCCACGAACCAGTTGCCAAGCACCGGCACGACGGGGGTATCAGGATCACCGCTCTGGATCCCAAACGGCAGCGGACCTTCGGCAATCACGGGCGGATTGGCCGTCAGATTCGACGTCTTGGCATATGCCAGGTCTCCGTTGAGATCCTGGAACCAAGCGACGCCACCGGTATCGCCGTTCTGATCCGTGTCTAAATCGACAAACCCATAAACGCTCGGACCACCCGACGTCGCCGAGGGCAGGCTCACGGCATTTTGAAACGCCAGCGAAATGGCCAAGGTCGGAACGTCGTTCAGTTCCGTGGTCGCGGCCACCTGACCCGACGTGGAGAATTCGGCGGAGATACCGGCAAGGTCAATTTGAGTAACCGCGGTGCCGAACGTGTCGGCAATCGGATCGAGCGTCGATCGCAAGCGTTCGTCGGAGACCGTTCCGATGTATGTCGGCGTGCGATCGTTCGTGCTGCCGTCGTTCAGCACGCCCGTATCGCTGATCTCGGGCACGCCGCGATCGTCCGGGTTGGTCAGCCGCACGACCGTGATCGTGGGCGGCCGATCGATTCGCAATGGGACCTCGAAATCGCCCTCGGCCGACCCGTTGCCGCTCGGCACTAGCAGCGAGGAGAATTCACCGTCGATCGGCACTCCGTTCACATCGCGCACCGGATCATCGCCACGCACAACGAAACGATAGTCGTCGCCGGGAATCGCCGGAACTGTGGGGAGCACGAAGTTGATTTGGTCGTTTGTACCTGGGCTGGCAGGACCATTGGTAATGCTGATGGACGACGGGAACACCTGAACGTCGTTGCCGTTGCCGAATACGCCGTCGTCGCCCGTGCGGAAGAGCAGCACGGTTGTCGTGTCTACCGTGGAAGGATCGATCGGGCCCGAAAAGTCCACAATGATCGTCGTGGGGTAGCCCGTGGCCGTGGTAAACGTCGGCGGCGCTGGCGGAACAAATGTAATCGGGCCCAGATTGGTCCGGATGCCGTTGATGGTTGTCGGCGCCAGCGGCCCGCTGGCAAATGGTCGCACGCGCGGCACGGTCGTGCCGGGCGGGTCGAACTGGCCGAGCGGCGGGTCGGCCGGGTTGCACACGTTCGCCAGGCAAATGTTCGGGACCTCGTCGGTCATCGACGCGAAAATCGGCCCGGAACCGACCACCAAACCGAAATTCATGAAGTCCGCATCCACACCAATTTGGACCGGCGTCTCTCCGATCAAGCCCAGCGGAACCTTGATGGTAAAGCTGCGATTGCGGAAAAAGATTGGCGCCAGCCCGACGGCGGCGTCGCCGCGGCGTCGAAACACGCCGATATCGCTGTCGCCGTCGCCGTCCAGGTCGCCAACCGTTGGCACGTCGGCAGGGAACTGCGTGGTAGGCGGGCTACCGATCAGGAATGGGCCCTCCGTGCCACGCTGGAACAGACCGTCGCCCGTCTGGTCGATGAAGAACTCGCCCGTCTGGGGGCGGAAGAAGCCGATGTCGTCGCGGCCGTCGCCGTTGAAATCCTGCTGGCCCAGCACGGTGTCGGCGGTCGATGCGTCCGCGATCAGAGTATCGAATCGCGGGAACGGCATCGGGCCGTCGTTGAAGTCGAGTAGACCGTTCGGCAACAGCGGCCCGGGGCCGTCCGGGTCAGTGTCCTCAGTCGTCGCCAGGATGCCGTCGCGATTTGTGTCCTCGCTCGGTTCGCGCGTCTGACTGCTGAACAGCCGAGTGAATCCGCCGGTGGCCGCGGCGTTGCGATTCAAATACATCTCGGAAGTCGACGTGCGGTACCAGCCGATGTCCACCGTCTTGCCGTCGATCACGCCGTTGCCGTTGAAATCTTCGCTCGCGTCGGCGAGCAGCGGGCCGACGATTCCATTATTGAAGACGCCGAGATTTCCGCGATCTTCGGAAACGGACAGGTCGAGCTTGTCCCCGTCGCGATTGTAATCAACGTCGTCCAAGACCTCGTTGAGCGCCGGGGCATCCACTCCGTTGTTGAACGCTCCGTCGCGGTTTAAGTCTTCACTGCCGTTGCCGTTGAAGTCGGTCTCAAAAATGCCGTCCCAGTCGCCGACCACGGGAATGTCGGCGGAAATGTTATTGAAGAGCGTATCGAGGTTCAGGTCTTCTGATACGCCCACCTCGAAGATGCCGTTTCGGTTGTAATCGATGTTGTCCGTGATCTCGTCGAGCAGCGGCCGAACGGTTCCATCGTTGAAAAACCCGTCGCCGTTCAGGTCCTCGCTGACCGTGTCAAGGATGTCGCCGTCGTTGTTGTAATCCACGAGGTCGGCGGCTTCGCTGAGCGGCGTGTAGTAGATTCCGCCGAACGGCGTGAAGCCGTGCAGGTCGCCGTCGTTGTTGAAGTCGCGTCCCTCTGTCAGTTCATCGAGAAGTGGGCCGGCGATGCCATTGTTGAACAGGCCGTCTTGATTGATGTCCTCGGACACAATGTCCGTCATGTCGCCGTCGTTGTTGTAATCGCGTGCGTCGACGATTTCGCTGAGAGCCGGGAACGTGACGCCGTTATTGAAGAACCCGTTGCGATTCAAATCTTCGCTGACGAAATCCGACATCCGGGCGTCGCCCGGCCCGTCCTGAAAGTCGTTGTCGGCATCGACAACGAATCCGGTACCCGCGCGAAAGACCGCGATCTCCGCTCGGCCGTCGCCGTCAAAATCGCCCACGAACGGAATGTCGCCGGCGGTGGCGAAGGTCGTCGTGATCACATCGGCGGCACTGTCGCGGAAGTCGCCGTCCACATCCACCAAAAATCGAGCGGTCGTCGCGTCAAACAGCACGACGTTGTCCTTACCGTCGCCGTCGGTGTCGCCAGCGAGCACAATCGGGGCCGGCAGGTCGGTGGGGTTTCCCAAGGTGAATGGGCCGTCGTTATCCAGGAAGTTGTCGGCATCGCGATCTTCGGCCCGATCGAATTTGCCGTCCGGTTGCGGAGTGCCGTCGCTCAGGCGGTCGAGGTCTTCGTTCGGATCGACCACGCCATCGCCGTCGATGTCGATTTCCTGGACATCGAGAACGCCGTCGCCGTCCAGGTCCTCGTTCGAGTCGTATCGGTTGTTTCCGTCACGATCGACATAGATCCGGTGAGATCGCAGCGTTTCCGTGCTGATCTGAAGCGAACCCAATGCCTTGCGGCCCGTGCCGTTCCAGTCGCCAATGAACACGCGCGTGCCGATCGGTTGAAACACAAAGGGCGTCTCGCCCGCACTGACGTTGCGGCCGCCGTCCAAATCCAAGAGCCACGTGCCGGTCGTGGTGCCGAAAATCTTGACCTGGCCCGGATTGGCGGCCTCGGAACCCAGGTCGATGTAAAACTCGTCGCCCAGCAAGTGCGTGGTCGCACCGGCGATCTGCTCGCCTTGAACGTCTTGCTTCGACCCGTCGCCGGCTGCGGCCGCCGACGGCGAACCGGTGGCGAATCGCTGGTCGCCGTCCACGTCGAATAAACCAAACAAGCTATTCCGCTGATTGCGCGACGCCGGTTGAATGTCGCCGAAAAACGTGGCTCGAAAGTAGGCGTTGAATTCGTCGGATACCACACCCACTGATTCGATGTCATGAACAACCGCCCCGTTGGGCACCCGGCCAAATCCGTCCGTGGCCGTCGTGTCGCCGAACGGGTCGGGCGGGTCGCCACCCTGGAGCGCGACGGAACTGGAGATCGCAAACGAACTCACAAAGTCATCGCCACCCCTGCCGTCTTCATTGCCGTCGAACTGATTTCCAAACAGGTCGCGAACCGCCGCCGAGATGCGAAACACGTGAATGTCCTCGGCCAACGTCTGGCTGGGGATCACTCGCACTGTGTTTGTGTTTGCCACATAGGAGACCGTGAGTGGTACCGAGCGACTGAAGCTGGCATCGATCCCGCGTTCCAGAATTCGGAAATTGCTGGCGATGATCGTGTTCGCATTCATCGGCTCGGAAAATTCCACCACAATCTCACGGGGCGGAGCACTCAAAACCTTGTTCTCGGGCGGCGTGATCAGTGCCACGGTGGGCGGCACCAAATCCTGGGGCGGCGGCACGTTTACCTGGAACACCGAAGTGAAATCGTCGGCTCCAGATCGATTCGGATCGCCGTCCAGCTCGTTACCGGCCAGGTCTTGAACGCCGCCTTGACCACGCAGACGGACCATGTAGACATCGTTGGGCAATGTTCCGGAAATCAAGTACCGGGCCTGACGGTTCACGGCGTCGTACTCGATCCGGTTCGCCGTGATGGCGATTTCGTTGCCGTTATTGAAACCGCCGTCGCCGTTGCTGCGAGATAAGAGGAAATTGGCTGGATTCGTCACGCTGGATGCCAGCAAATCTTCGCTGAACCGGACATCGACAGCGCTGGGCGGCGATTGCGTGAAAACTACGTTCGGGCTGGGTGTAATCGAAACCACCGTGGGAGGAGTGGTTTCCCGTTCGATGCGAAACGTGGAGGTGAATGCGTCTCCGCCGAAGCCGTCGCTATTTCCGTCGAGATTTCGCCCCGCCGTGTCTTGGATCGATCCACTAAGCCGGACCATGTAGAGGTCGCTGGGGAGCCGTCCGGTGATGAACATCCGGGCCTGAGCAGTAGCCGCATCGTAGTCGATTCGCGCCGGGGTGATCGTTCCGTCGTTGCCGTTGCCGAACACGCCGTCACCGCTGGCGAAGAGCTGGAAGTTTGCCGGATTCGTAATTGTGCCTGCCGCGAGTGCTCGGTCAAAACTCACTTCGATGAATTCAGGCGATTGCGTCGAACTGGTGCCGGATTGTGGTGCGATGGACACAACGCGAGGCGGTGCAATTGGGTCCACGCTGACCGTGAACGGCGCCGAGTAATTGTCGCCGCCCAGTCCGTTCCCGTTGCCGTCGAGCGAGTTCCCGTTGAGATCAAGGATAGCGTTGGGACCGGCGCCCACCAGTTGCAGGCGATAGCTGTCGTTTACGAGTGCGCTTGCGAAGGAATATCGGGCCCGATCGGTGTTTGCATTGTACGAGATGCTTGCCGGCGTGACGGAGACGTCATTTCCATTGCCAAAGATTCCATCTCCGCCACTGCGAACGAGGCTCATGCTGAGTGGATTCTGCACGCTGGCGGCCAGAAGGTCTTCGCTGAATTGAGCCTCGACAAAAGTCACCGACTGATTCACCGTCGACCCTGCTGCTGGAATCACACCCAAAACGGTCGGAGCGGGATCTACAGGACATTCCAGACATGGCGAGGAGTCCGTCGTAATGTTGACCGTGATCGACCAGGGGTCCATCGGGACCGCGAAGGGACGTCTGCCTTCAATATCGCGAAGTCCGAGGGTCAAGTCGGCGTCCGGCGCGGTCGAGAATCGCCCTGCGGTGTAGATTGTGAGCGTGTTTCTACGAGCCCGAGTCGCGATGGCACGGAACGGGTCCGCAGGGTCGAGGTCACCGGTGATCGTGACGTCATCGGGACTGAATGACCGAGGATTGGCCTGACCAGTCAGGCTGATTTGAATGACATTGGGGTCCCGGAGTCCACCGCCAATAAGTCCGCCCGCATGAATCCATGATTCGATTCCGCTCGTACCCAAAAAGTTGCCAGTCTCGTCGAAACGGGCATCCGTCAGGACCGTCTGCCTTCGGCCAGTCCACTGGAATTTGACTTCAACTGGATGGAAATCGCTGAGCAGTTCGCGGGATTCCAGAGCCTCGAAGTGGCCGATTTGCTTGGACCGTTCCCGGGCCGCTAAAGAAGGTCTTGGTTCGGAATTCTTCTTCAGCAGCCAAGGTTGCTTCACTTTCATTTTCGCCATCGTTCGCTCCCAACCAGATGCGCGAATTCGCCGACCGGACTTCTGAATCAGATTCCAACGAGCACAAGTTGCAACCCCTGGCAACCCTGCTCCCGACAAATAGAATCCCAGCGCAAAGAATCAGCCCCTACCGATAGCAGATCGCATGCCACCCTTGGTATGGTGACACAACCGCATATTATGTCGGTGGTTATGATACAAGGACAAGGTCACGCTAGGTGATTTTTCGCACGATTGATCAAGTCCCTAGGCAGAATTGAACACCGACTCATTATTGACAGAACAATTCACGGCACCAATACTTGCCACAAATCAACAAAGTCGGAACATGCTCTTAAGGAGCATGTACAGTCGGGGAGATCATGGACGTGGTGGTCGACCAAGGTGAATAGATTACGCTCAAACTTGTTATGCCACAACCCCGATCTTCCCTCAAATCTCAGCGATCGCATTGAGTCTGATTTCGAGCGATTCGCCGTTCAAGGCCTACCCGATCACCTGGAGGATTATCTCCGTTCAGCTTATCAACTCGACGTAGCTAGCCAGTACGCTGGGATACCGATCAAAAACCCGTGGGGAAAAGCGTCAGGTCAGCTTTCGATGACCGAACAGCAGGTTGCTCAAGACGCTGCCGCGGGATTGGGTTTTTGTGTGCTTAAGACGGTCATTGCCCAGGACTCGATTGGTGAGCAAAGTATGCATGCGTGGGCCATTCCTGAATCCCGGATGGTGGTAGAACGAGTTCGAGGATCCTGCGGTGATGAAGGGTGGACGGTTAGTTGGAAGGGTCGTGGCTGGTCACGCTCATTTGATGACTACCTGGGTTTCATTCGGGCGGCCCGGCAAATCGGACAATCCAGCGGCATGTTGATCGTACCTTCGTGTAAGTACCACTTGCCCACCCCCTTCCATCCCGTTTGGAAGACCACCGAATACGAATACTCCACGCGAGCGATTCTCGATGCTTATTGTTCACCGGCGCTGCGAACGCATCCATCGTCAATTAACTTGACGGGCACCTGCATGCCCTTGGAAAAGGATTTTAGCCCAACCTTGGCTGGATCTGAGCTGGCAACTGAGAAACGACAGATCATTGAGTGGCTCAGCACCGTACCGGGATTGATCCGCAAGGCTGTCGGTCCTGTTCGAGTGCTTGTAGGCTTGAAACTCTTCAACTCGCTTTTCGACGATGATTTTCAGTTAGAAATGCTAAGGACTACTGTGGCAGACGGTCGCGACCGGCCCGACTATTTGATCTATGCGAATCGCCTCTTTGATCCGACCCGCGATTTCGAGGGCCATCGCGGCATCGCAGTAGGCGGGCCTGATTTGAGTCAGCGTAACCTGCGCGTTCTCGGCCAGTTTCACTGCTGGGTTGAGCGGCAAGGCCCAGGCTTTCACCGGCCCGAAATATCTGCGACAGGTGATATTTCGTCCGGCAGAATGGCAGTCGAGTACCTCCTGCGCGGATGCTGTAATTTTCAAATGCACACGATTTTTCAACTGCCAGTAACTGAATACCGAATGCGGACTGGCAACAAGACATCAAGGGCGCTCCACATGTTGTATTTTCATCCGCAAGATGGCTTTGTCGCCTGGACACTTCACGTCGCGCGGCGGCTTGGACTCGTCCCGTCATCCGCGATTCGATTAGCCGACCTCTTGGGGAAATCTCATATGATTTAGGGAACCGGGCCGAACTAACTTGCCTGGCCGCAAGCCTCATTTCTAAATACCTTGGTTCGCCGGTTGCCTACCGAATCTGAATTGTGCCCGCTATAGTGAACCCCGATCACTTGCTGGATTGGAGCGCCGGTTGGTTACTCTACAAATGCAAGCCGAATCGCGAGCTGAAGATTTGTCCACGATCGTTGAAGCACTCCTTTTCACCGGTGGACAACCGCTGTCGCCGTCGCGGATCGGCGAGCTTGTTGGAGAAAGTGATGAGAGCATAGTGATCCAGACGGTTGCTCTATTGAACCAAACGTACTTCCGGCAGGACCGGCCTTATGAAATCAAGCGGCTTGGTTCCGGCTATCAAATGACTTTGCGACCTCAGCACCTCCCCGTCCTACGCCGACTACATGGCCGCGCTCGTGAGGTTCGACTTTCGGTCGCAGCCATTGAGGTTCTCTCGCTCGTTGCCTATCGCCAACCCATCCCGCTTCAGGCTATCGATTCATATCGCGGGGTTGAGTCTGCACCCATCGTTCGTCAACTTCGTCGCAGGGGTCTGATTGAAGAAGTTCCAGCCACGGGGACCGAACCTCGAGTAGGCGCATTTCGCACAACAAAGCGGTTTCTGGAACTGTTCCATTTGAAGAACCTCGATGACTTGCCGCGAGTTCAAGAACTTGAAAAGTGATCGCCCCATTCGGCTTCTGCCGATTTGGCACAAGTGCAAGCCAGTCCTCTCGGCGACAGGCCATCTTGGCAGCAAATGAGTTGGGTGCCATCGATCGCATACTGCCACATCTCTCACAAAATCAATAAGTTACAAAGTTGTTCGCTAAATGGAACAGGCCTTGCCTTTGGGACCTCTCACGTTTTGAGGTTTGGCATTTTGACGGAAAGATCCGGCGTTTCACGACATCTCGCGGTGTTTTTGTGGAGGAGATCAGCCTTATGAAGTTACAGCCACTTGGGGATCGTGTAGTTGTTGAGCGGATCAGTGCAGAGGAAAAGACGGCAGGGGGTATCGTGCTGCCGGATACGGCAAAGGAGAAGCCGAAGCGTGGAAAAGTAATCGCCGTTGGAACAGGTCGCCGTCTTAAGGACGGTTCGCTGCAACCACTGGAGGTCAAGAAGGGCGATGAAGTGCTCTTCACTTCCTATGCCGGTGACGAATTCAAGGCAGAAACCAAAGAACTACTTTTAATGCGTGAAGAAGACATCCTGGCTGTCATCCTATAAAGATAGTGAGTGGTGAGTGGTGAGTGGTGATTAGCACCCGGGCAACGGTTCATGCTTGCAAACGATCGCCGACTACCAATCACCGCCAATTACCGATCACCCTCCTTACCACTCACCACTAACCACTCACCACTAACTCTGATCTAGGGAGGATCTTCCGAATGGCTGCAAAGATGATCGTGTTCGATCAGGAGGCTCGCGAGGCTATCCGCCGTGGAGTTTCCAAATTGGCCAGGGCCGTGCGAGTAACGCTTGGTCCGAAAGGTCGCAACGTAATTTTGCAAAAGAGCTTCGGCTCACCAACGGTCACCAAGGACGGCGTCACTGTTGCGAAGGAAATCGAGCTGGAAGACAAGTACGAAAACATGGGCGCCAAAATGGTGAAAGAGGTCGCTTCGAAGACCTCGGACGTGGCTGGGGACGGAACCACCACGGCGACCATACTCGCTGAGGCCATTTACAACGAAGGGCTCAAGGCCATCGTCTCCGGTGTCAATCCGATGCTGATGAAGAAGGGCATCGAGAAGTGCGTGTCCGACATCACCGAAAAACTGCGAAAGATGTCGATCACCATCAAGTCCAAGAAGGAGATGGCCCAAGTTGCGACGATCGCCTCGAATGGCGACGAGGAAATCGGCGAACAGATCGCCGGTGCCATGGAGCGCGTGGGCAAAGACGGCGTAATCACAGTGGAAGAAGGCAAGGCGCTCAAGACCGAAGTGGAGTGGGTCGAGGGCATGCAGTTCGACCGCGGCTACCTGTCGCCTTACTTCATCACCGATCCGCAGAAGATGGAAGCGGTAATGGAAGACGCCTACATCCTGATCCACGAAAAGAAAATCTCTTCTGTCAAAGATCTGGTTCCCGTTCTTGAACGAGTTGCCAATACGGGTCGGCCGCTGATGCTGATTGCCGAAGAGGTCGAAGGCGAGGCACTTGCCACGCTGGTGATCAATAAGCTTCGCGGCACGTTTCGTTGCGCTGCAGTGAAGGCCCCCGGCTACGGCGACCGTCGCAAGGCCATGATGGAAGACATTGCAATCCTGACGGGCGGCCGCGTTTTGTTCGAGGACCTCGGCATCAAGCTGGAGAACGTTCAGCTTCAAGACCTTGGCCGGGCCAAGCAGGTTCGAATTGACAAAGACAACACGACGATCATCGAAGGCGCCGGCAAAACGGACGACATCAAGGGCCGGATCGACCAGATTCGTCAAGAAATTGCCAAAACAACTTCCGACTACGACCGCGAAAAGCTCGAGGAGCGGCTGGCCAAGTTGGCCGGCGGTGTGGCCAAGATCAATGTGGGTGCAGCGACCGAGAGTGAGATGAAGGAGAAAAAGGCACGCGTCGAAGACGCCCTCCACGCGACTCGCGCCGCCGTCGAAGAAGGCATCTTGCCGGGTGGTGGTGTGGCCCTGCTGCGATGTGTCAGTGCCCTCAGAGTTCCGAAGGAAAGCGACGAATTTCCGGCCGACGCCGTGGCCGGCTATCAGATTGTGCTGCGGTCTTGCTGGGCACCTGTCACGCAGATTGCCGAAAACGCAGGCAAAGATGGCGGCGTTATCGCGAACAAGGTCTCTGAGACCGAAGGCAACATGGGCTATGACGCCCGAAACGACAAGTACGTGGATATGGTTCGGGCCGGCATTATCGACCCGACCAAGGTGGTGCGCTGTGCGCTTCAAAACGCATCGAGCGTGGCCACGCTGCTCTTGACCTCAGACGCGTTGATTGCCGACATTCCGAAGAAGGAAGAGAAGCCAGCCGGCGGTGGCGGGCATGGCGGCTACGGAGATATGTACTAACGCCACGCGACTCAATTAGGCGTGGATGCCGCTCGGTAAGCAATGCGATAAATGCTCCGGCAGCCCCGTTCGCAACTCTCGATCGAAAGGTCGAAGAGGGGATGGGGCTGCCGGAGTTGTTTTGTTTTTACTCAGGTTGTGCGTAGACGGTCATCGGTGCCGAGTCTTCCAGCACGAGATTACCCTGGTCGTTGTACCCGCGAACCGATTTGAGCACGAGATTGCCTACGCGGTTCGATGCGTAGGAAATCCCCGAATTGCCTGCGGACGTTTTCGGGCGATAGTAGTTCAGATCGCTTAGCGTCGTGGCGATGCTCATGTGCATGGACTCACCTTGGCCAAACGATCCCCAAGTGGTCGAAGTCCCGTTCACCACAGAGAATCGCAAGCGGCAGTTTTTGATCTCTAGCCGCTGCGTCCAATTGATCTTCTCATCACTCGTGCTTAGCAGGCCCGAGTCCACGCTGAGCCAGCCCATTTGCTCGCCCTGATACCACAATTGCAATTCCATCCCGCCGGTCGAATTGGACGGGTTGAAGCGGTGATTCACGGCGAATGCCATGTAGAAGTCGCTGGCATTTTCGAACGGCGTCATCACGGTTACTACCTGAGGTGCCGCGATGGTTGGGTCGGGCTCGGTGATGTTCAACTCCCAATCCTCTTCGATCTGCATGATGTCGCCGCCGGAATACTCATTCCAGGCTGAATTGGTGTCGTCCGTCGTGCTGTCATTGCTGCTGGCCGTGGAATCCGAGTTGCCCGTGCCCGAGTCCGTCGACGAACCTGCGGTGCTTGAGTCTGGTGATTCCTGATCAAGGGCCAGAACAAATTGAGTGTAGGATCCGCCCGAAGAAACCCCGCCATCACCGCCGGTCGTGTTCCCGCCGTCCGTCGCCGTGTCGTTGGCAACGCTCGATCCGCTGGAACTTTCGGAGTCAGAGAATGTTCCCATATCGCCCGTGGAGCCTGATGAAGAGCCGGAAGTGGAACTCGACGATGAACTGCCATCCGTCGTGGCGGCGGCGGTGGAATTGTTGCCGGAGTAGTCGGAGCCTGTGAACAGATCCGAAATCAACGGAATCAAGATTGCGGTTGTGATGACGGCTGGTGCAACCAGATTCGCCGTGCGGATGCCTCTGCGAGACTTGCGTTTCTTTTTTCCCTTTAGCCGGCCTGCCTTGCGAAGGAATGAAAGCATTGAGCCCTCCTTTTGTATTTCGCTGCCACTGACTGTTCTTAACACTCCAGCTTTTCACGCGGAACTCGACTCAAACAACTCGGCACGTCACCGAACCAACCGGACGTCCGAGTAGACATATTGCGATTGATTGCTCGTTGATCCAAGGATCGCGCTGTCATCGACAACCACGGCCGGTTGGATCGTCACATATTTTGGATTTCCGGTTAGTTTGACGTTCATGATGCGAACTCCCACGAAGCCGACTATTGTGTAGGTTGCGTTGTTGCCGGGTCCTGAAACCGTGCTGTAAAGCGGGATGATTCGCGGCTTGCCCTTGATCGCGTCGAGTTCATCCTTAACCGCGGCGCTGATTCCCGTGTCGCCGTTCAAGAGCAGTGTGCCGTTGGCCCCGAGCCTCAGTGAGCCACCGAAGTACGCCAGGTCAGTTGCGTTTGCACCGCTGAGGATTTGTCGTTCCAGGTCGGCTGTGCTGTTGTTCGGGTTGCCGATATCCATGGTGCCAAAGTTTCCGCTGGCCCCGTTGGAGATCGGGAACATGCTCATCTCCAAAACGCCGTCGCCGCCGCTCGAAACTGTTCCCGCCGACGGCGAATACTCGTAGAGGTCTGAGCCATTGCCGGCCATCAACGAATCCCAGGCTGTTTGACTAACAGCGAACGGTAGCAACCCGGCATTGCCCGTCTCTGAGGTCACCTGAAATCCAACCACAGACGAGGACAAAACCGCCGTTGCTTTGGCGGCCAGGTCCGTGCCGGAGCTACCCAGAGCACGCGCGAAGAAAGATGTGACCGGCCCGTTCAGGCTCGATGTCTTGCGCACCCGCACCTGCACCGCGTTGTAAAGCGATGGATTGCTGAAGTCCATCGTACAGCTTGGATTCGATGGGTCCGAAAGGTATCCGATCACGACGTCGCCGCCGGAATCATTGGAGACGTTGGAATCGACAACCGGATAAGCCTCAGAGACGCGGTTGGATTGAGCAAAAGCGATGGCCGACGACCGGGCCGCCGATTGGCCAACTTGCCCGTTGGGTGCTTCCGGTGTGCCATTGAAGAGATTCGGGTTTAACAGGCCGCTCGCGCCGGCCAGCGCGCCGGAATCAGCACACGACTGGAGTTGCCCGTAGTTCATGTACAGGTAGCCAATGTCAACGGCGAGAGCCGCGACTCCCAACATAAAGACGAGCATCAGAGCGGCCAGGATGGCGGCTATGCCGCGCCGGCGAGAAACTTTGCTGTGAGATTGTGCTACGAATTGCATTGGCCGGTTCATGGACGTTTGCCTCCTCGAAGATGATCAGAGTCGAGCGAGGCCCCCGATTGCCCGGGCCGCAGTCCGAACGCACGCCAGGAGACCTGGCGGCCAGTTTCGGCAAGACTTGGAATTGATTTGTACGATGAAAGGCTAGGCCATGAAAATCACGCCGTCAAACAAAAACACAAAACAATGCCCAGCCAGCGAATTGGATTCAACTGTTGTGAAATCGCTACGTTGCTGCAGTGGTCTCCCCGCGCTGCAAGAACTGGTACGCGATTGCCCCCAAGCCAATAAAAATCAGGCCGGCAACCGACTCGACCGGAACTGCTCGAAACATGCTAATTAGAAATCCAACGCTGCTTACGACAAACAGGATGGGAACCACGGGATAACCCCAGGTGCGGTACGGTCGTGGCAAGTCCGGCATCTTGAAACGCAGCACGATCACTGCCGCCACGGCTAGAGTGTAGAAAATGTAGGACCCGAAGATCACGTAGTCGGTCAACATGTCGAACGGGTCCTTGCTGGGATCGTAGGCATAAAAACCGCCCGACACAAACTGCAGAAATCGCCCAAGTTGGCGGGCAAATGTGTCGGCAAAAAGTACCAACACGCAGGCCCAGGCCATTTCGCCCACGATCGCGTTGAGAGGTGTGCGCCATCGAGCGTGAACATTCTTCATGGGCGAAAGGAACAGCCCGTCTCGCGCCATGGCGAAGATCACGCGCGGGCCGGTTAGCACGTTGGAGTTCAAGGCACCGAACGTCGAACAGATGACCGCCGCAATTGCCAGGCTTCTGCCCGTTGACCCGAACACTCGCTCGCACACGACCTGAGCCACGAATCGCGGCCGTTCGACTGCTTGTAACTCTTGCATCGACAGAACCAGGTGATACGTCGCGGTCACTCCTACGTAAAGAGTGATCAGCATGAAGAGTCCGACGATCAAGGCGATTGGGATGTTTCTTCCTGGTTCCTTAACTTCCTCGGCCACCGGTCCAATGTTTCCCCATCCGTCGTATGCCCAAAACACCGCTCCCATCGCCCCGCCTATGCCTACCCACAGCGTGCCCTTGATCTGTGCCTGAGTCGAAAAATTGGAGAACTCGATCGAGCCCATTGCGAATGGCAAGATCGCGAGCAGAACCAGCGAACCCGCCTTGATCGCGGTTGTTATGTTTTGCACGTGCCCGCCCCACCGTGCTCCGATCAGGTTGATTGCCACAAGAGTGACGATGGCCGCGACGGCGACGCCCTTGCGCAGCCACTCGTGCTCCGGCCCCGCAAGCGGCTCGAACAATTGACTCAGCCGACCTGTGAACACCACCGCCAGCGCGGCCGTGGAGCCGGTGCGAGCAACCCAGAATTCGATCCAACCCCACAAAAACGCAACGAGCGGTCCGTAGGCCGCTCGCAGATACACATACGGGCCGCCCGCCTGCGGCAACATCGCTCCCAGCTCGGCCGACGCCAACGCACCCAACAAACTGATCACGCCACAGCCAACCCACACGGCCATCACCCAGCCGATGTGGCCCACGGCTTGGGCAACCACCGCCTCCTTTAGAAAAATCCCCGAACCGATCACCGACCCGACCACGACTGTGGTCGCGCCGACCGGGCCAAGCACTCTCAGCAGTTGCGGTTCTGCCTCACGCGGCTCGCTCGTCATGATCTGCTCTCCTTGGGGGGCCAGCATATCGGCCAATTCCAGACAAGCAAGGACCGCGAAGTGACCGGCAGATTACTTCGCCAACTTCTTGTAGCGAATGCGATGTGGCCGGTCGGCGTCGGCTCCGAGTCGTTGGCGGCGTAACGATTCGTAGGTCTGATAATTTCCCTCATGCCATACGACCTTGGATTCGCCTTCGAAGGCAAGGATGTGCGTGGCGATTCGGTCGAGAAACCAGCGGTCGTGGCTGATCACCACTGCGCAGCCGCCGAAGTTCAGAAGGCCTTCCTCAAAGGCCCGCAACGTGTCCACGTCCAAATCGTTGGTCGGCTCGTCGAGCAGCAGCAGGTTGCCGCCCTTCGTGAGCACCTTGGCCAGAAGCAGCCTGTTTCGTTCGCCGCCAGACATTTGCTTCACCAGCTTCTGTTGGTCGGGACCCTTGAAGTTGAAGCGGGAGACGTACCCGCGTGAGGCGATTTTGCGATTGCCGAACATGAGCTGGTCGGCACCACCGGTTATTTCCTCGAACACGGTTTTCTCTCCGTCGAGGGTCTCGCGATTCTGGTCGACGTAGGCGATCTGAACTGTTTCACCGATGTGCAATGAGCCTGAGTCCGGTTTTTCATTGCCGATGAACATTTGGAACAGGGTGGTCTTGCCTGCACCGTTCGGCCCGATGATTCCCACGATTCCGCCGCGTGGCAAATGAAAACTCAAATCATCCATCAGGACGTTGTCGCCAAACCCCTTTCGCACGTTTTCGGCAACGATAACGGTGTCGCCCAAGTGCGGGCCGGGCGGAATCTGCAACTCCAGCGTTTCATCGCGTTCATCGTATTCTTGCGACGCGAGTTTTTCGTAGGCTGCCAGCCGGGCTTTGCTCTTCGCCTGGCGAGCACGCGGGGCCATACGCACCCATTCCATCTCGCGTTCCAGCGATCGCTGGCGGGCCGATTGCTGTTTCTCCTCGTGTCGCAATCGCTCACGCTTCTGCTCCAGCCACGACGTGTAGTTTCCCTTCCAGGGAATGCCCTGACCGCGGTCGAGTTCCAGAATCCACTGGGCAACATTGTCCAGGAAGTAGCGGTCGTGAGTGACGGCCACGACCGTGCCGGCATATTCTTGCAGGTGCCGCTCCAGCCAGGCGACTGATTCGGCGTCGAGGTGATTTGTCGGCTCGTCGAGCAGGAGCATATCCGGTTTTTGTAGCAGCACTTTGCACAAGGCGACGCGGCGCCGTTCGCCACCGGACAGCGTCTCCACGCGCGCATCGCCGGGCGGCAGGCGCATGGCGTCCATGGCAATTTCCAATTCCCGGTCCAGGTCCCACGCCTTGACCCGTTCGATTTCCTCCTGAATTCGAGTGTGCTCGGCGACAACCTTGTCCATCTCCTCGGGCGAAAGATCTTCGCCGAATTTGGCATTCAGTTCTTCGTAACGCTGCAGCAGCTTCCTCTTCGACGCGACGCCGTCCATCAAATTGCCCAAGACATCCTTGGTTGGGTCGAGTCGCGGCTCTTGGGGTACGAAATCTCGGGTGAAACCGTCGGTAAGCCGGGCGGCTCCCAGATAATCCGTATCCAGCCCCGCCATGATTCGCAACAGCGTGCTCTTTCCGGCACCGTTGCCGCCCAGCACGCCGATTTTTGCCCCCGGATAAAATGCCAGCCAGATGCCCTTGAGCACTTCGCGCTTTTCGTAGAACTTGTGCAAATCCTCGATCGTGAAAATGTACTGTTCGCTCATTCGATTGGTTTACCTCAGTTCTGAATGGCCTATTTCATGAGACGCATTGCTTGGTTACACTTCGTGTTTGGGTCGGCCGGGCTGGCATCGTGATCATCTACAGTCGTGTCGTTCCACGAATCAATGAGTCCCCAACATACAAACAAGGCCGTCATCAAATTACCCGCCTAAGTTGTCGCCGCATTTGCGCGGGGCTTTTTCGGTGAGGATTGCTTGCGAGCCAGTTTCTTTTTCTTCGGTTTTGGCGGCTCAACTTCGCCGCGCATTTCTGCCAGGAATTGAGAGGGCCTGGTCACACGACGTTTTCCCCATTTCGTGCGGGACTTCGCGCGCGTGAGAGTGAGGCGGTCGCGAGCCCGAGTCACGCCGACATAGGCTAGGCGACGCTCCTCCGCGAGGCCCTCTCGACCATCGGATAGGGCCCGTTCGTGAGGCAGAAGCCCTTCCTCCATCCCTACCAAGTACACGTTTGGGAATTCGAGCCCCTTGGCGCTGTGCAGCGTCATGAGCACGGCTGCGTTTCGGTTCAGCTTACCCTCTTTGTCGTTCTCCTCCTCACGGCCAACCAATGCGATGTCTTGCAGGAAGGCGGCCAGGGTGGGCTTTCGCGTTCGTTCCTCGAATTGTGCGAGGGCATTCACCAACTCTTCCACGGTGTTCCAACGATTTCGTTGATCGATTGCATTCTTGTAGTTTCGCGCGATTTCGGATTGGTAGTCCATTTGCCGAATCATCTCGCGAAATCCGTCGGCCAGCGGGGGCGCCGCTAATCGCTGACGCCAGGAATCGGAAAACTTGCGAAACTCGCAGATCGCCTCTGCGACCTTGAAGGGAATCTCGCAGTCGGTCTCGGCCGCCCGCAACACGTTCCAAAGGCTTGTGCCTGCACGTACCGCTCGCTCCAGGAGCTTTTCGATACTTGCCCCACCAATCCCGCGTGCCGGCACATTGATGATGCGAAGCAACGAAACTTCATCGGCCGGATTGACCAAAAATTTAAGATACGCCAAGAGGTCGCGAACTTCGCGGCGGTCAAAGAAAGACAGGCCGCCGATGAGGACGTACGGTACTTGGGCCGATCGAAGCGCGCTCTCAAATAGCCGCGGCTGCTCGTTCGTGCGAAACAGTATTGCGAAATCTCGGGGCTCCGCCAATCGGCGATGCAACACGTCTTTGATTTCGGCTACGACTGTTTTGGCTTCTTCTACTTCGTCCTCCATTTCCAAAAACCGCGGCGGCCGGCCCGGCGCCCGAACCGCTCGCAGCGTTTTGTCGCGTCGATTGGGATTGTGGAGAATCAAAGTATTCGCCAATGCGAGGACTTCGGGAGTCGAACGGTAGTTTTCTTCGAGCCGAATGATCTTGGCATCAGGATATTCGCGGTCGAATCCCAAGATGTTGTCGATGTCGGCTCCGCGCCAACTATAGATCGATTGGTCGTCGTCACCCACGACGCACAAGTTTCGATGGGGTCGGGCCAGCGACGAGATAATCCGGTACTGCGTGGCGTTGGTGTCCTGGTATTCATCGACCAGGATGTGATCGAATCGAGCTTGCTGCAGTTCGAGGGCGGCCGGATGGTTGTGGAAGAGTTCCTCGGTGCAAAGCAGCAGATCGTCAAAGTCCAAAGCGCCGGCGGCACGCAACGATTTTTCGTAGCGCCGGTACGCCGCTACGGCCAATTCGTCACGCTCGTCTTCGATCGTGTCGGCCACGAATTCGGCTCGACAACCTGCGAGCTTCCAGCGGCTGATCCGGTGCAGCAGATCGCTGGGCTTTAGTGCCGCCGTTGGTGCCTTGATGTCTCGCAGCGCCGAACGAGCCACGCTTTCCTGATCATTGCGGTCATAAATCGCAAAGCCCTTGGGATATCCGAGCCGCGTGATGTCACGACGCAAGATATTCACGCACAGCGAGTGAAAGGTGGAAATGAACGGTCGAGATTTTTGCCGCCGCCCAAGCAGTGCCTGGGTTCGCTCAAGCATTTCCTGGGCGGCCTTATTGGTAAAGGTCACGGCGAGAATGCGGTCTGGGCGAGTGCCGGAACGAATGAGCTGAGCGATACGAAAAGTAATCACTCGCGTTTTGCCGCTGCCGGCGCCGGCAAGCACGAGCAAGGGGCCGATTCGAGTCATCACAGCCTCACGCTGTGAGGAATTCAAGGTGTCATCCATGAGTTGCTTTGAAGTTGTGCTTGAACAATGAAATGAACTACCGGGCGAGCCAACCGCCGTCGACCACGAGCGTTGTGCCGGTAATGTAGCTTCCCGCGTCGCTTGCCAGCAACAGTGCCGGCCCAATGAGTTCCTCGGGTTGCCCCCAGCGGCCGAGTGCTGTCATCGTTGTGAAATACTGTTGCTGCTCTTTCGTCAACAGGCTGAGCGGCAAATCAGTCAGGAACGGGCCCGGGGCAATGCAGTTTACGGTAATTCCGAACGAGCCAAGATCCAAGGCACTAGCCCGGGCCATCCCGATGAGCGCCGACTTTGTCGCCGAATACACGTTTCGACCGGCGGAGGAAACCAACCCCATGATCGACGAGATGTGAATGATGCGTCCCCAACGTCGCGACTTCATCTGGGGAACAATGGCTCGCGTTAACGCCATCACGGAATTGAGATTTATCTCCATCACGGTGTTCCAGACTTCATCCGAGATCTCGTCAATCGGCTGCGGAATATTTGTGCCCGCGTTGTTGACCAGAATATCCACGCGTCCCATCCGGCTTATTGCCGTCTCCGCCAGCCGCAACACCTCCTCGCGCCGGGCCATGTCCGCCACGGCGTACATGCCACGACTCGATGTTCCGCTCGTGATGTCGTCGAGCGACCGGCGAAGTTCATCTTCATGCCGGCTTGAGATGAAGACATCCGCCCCCGCCTGTGCAAATCCGCGGGCCATCGCCTTGCCAAGACCCTTGCTGCCCCCCGTGATCAATGCAACCTTGCCGCTCATATCAAAAATGGGAACTGGCATCGGTCACTCCTGAGGGTCTCGGAATCCGACTGTGTTGGTTCGTGATTGGAATTTGCCGACAAAGGGTGTGCACTTCGATGACGCGTCACAAACTCGACGTGCCAGCAGCTGGCGATTTGAAATACTCACTCAGCAGCGGCAGCGGTTGGGATGTCTTCGAGGTAAAGGATTCGTCCACAGCTCTTGCAAACAACCAGTTCGCTCAGCATGAGCTGGGTTTGCATCTGGGGCGTGATGGCAGTGTAGCAACCGGTGCACGTGCCGTTATTGACCGATGCCAAGGAATCGGAGCCGCGCCGCTCCACAAGTCTGCGATAAATGTCTCGCATGTCGCCGGGCAAAAGCGACTCCGCCGCCGAGCGTTGCGACTCAGCCTCTGTTAATTTCGACGTCAATTCTGTTCCCTGTTTGTTGGTCTCGCGTTCCAATTCCGCCGACTCTTGCTCCAGCCTCTTCACGTCCGTCTGCAGCGACTGGATTTCTTTGCTCTTTTCTTCTTCGTGCATCATGATTTCGAGGATTCCGTCCTCAATCACTGCTCGAGACTTCTGGGCAGTGTCCCGCTCCGATACCAGAGCCGTGTACTCTTTGTTGCTTTTTGCCGTGTTGATTTGGAGCTGAAGCTGATTGATGCGGCCGTCAATGGCCTTGCGGTCGATTTCCTTTTGGTGCGAGTGTACCTTGGTAGATTTCAGGTCCGCAGTCGCCTTTTCAAGTGATTCCCGGCGCTGTGCCAGCACTTTCCGTTTGGCTTCGAGTTGGCGTGGCCCGCGGTCGAGCTGGTCCCGCAGTCGGCTGATTCGTTGGTGTAGTTCGTGAAGTTCCCGCAGGGAGCTGGTGGTCACACTCATTCTCATGGATCCTCAATGTCGCGTTAACCCGGATTATTCATGGCCCTGGAAAATCCGCGCAGTGTGCGCCACACAAGCCCGACGCGCAAGCGAGGGAAAGTCGTTTGCCACCACTCGCTTGCGCGTCGGGCTTGTGTAGAGGCATGAATAATCCGGGTTAAACCTATTCTCATGCGCTCGTCTCGTCCATAGCACAGGGGCGAAAAAAAAACGCCGGTCTTTTGGACCGGCGGGGTTGGTCAGGCCTTTACGACACTTTCCAAGAATCCTTCGAGCTGTCGGGCTCGCACCGGGTGTTGCAGTTTGCGGACCGCCTTGGCTTCTATCTGGCGAACCCGCTCACGGGTCACTTTGAAAATGCGACCCACTTCCTCCAGCGTGTAGGTGTAGCCGTCACCCAAGCCGTATCGCAATTTGATGATCTCGCGTTCGCGGTACGTCAATGTCTTGAGAACTTGGTCGATCTTTTCCTTGAGCATTTCGTGGGTGGCCGCGGTCACGGGCGACTCGGTCGAATCATCTTCGATGAAATCGCCGAAATAGCTGTCCTCACTTTCTCCCACCGGCCGATCCAGGCTGATCGGGTGTCGCGAAATTTTGAGCACGCGCCGTGTCTCTTCGATCGAGATGTTGGCGGCCCGCGCCGTTTCTTCGATCGTCGGCTCGCGACCTTTCTCCTGGAGAAGTTTCTTGGAGACATTTCGCAGGCGACTCATCGTCTCGATCATGTGAACCGGGATGCGGATGGTTCGGGCTTGATCGGCAATCGCTCGTGTGATCGCCTGCCGAATCCACCACGTGGCATAGGTCGAGAATTTGTAGCCACGACGATACTCGTATTTGTCCACGGCACGCATCAAGCCGGTGTTGCCCTCTTGGATCAGATCGAGAAAGCTCAGCCCGCGATTGCGGTACTTCTTTGCGATTGAAACGACAAGCCGCAAGTTGCCGCCGGACAAGTCGCGTTTTGCCTGTTCGTATTTGGCAAATCGCGAACGCATTTGCTCTGTCCGCCTCCGCAGGCTATCCGGACTTTCCAGGGTCATCAGCATCAAGTCGCGCAGCTCTTTCCGCAAATTCGCAAGGTCTTCCTTCGAACTGCGTTTGCCTTTCAACTCGTGAATCTGTCGTACCAACTCGTCCATGCGGTTCGATATCTGTTCGAGCCGCTTCATGAGCGGTTGGACTTTCTGGGTGCGAATCGAAAGTTCTTCCACCAGGGTGACCATCTTGAACCGTCGCAGCTTAATGCTCCGTCTCAATCGCCGGCGATCCTCCAGCGTGGTCTTGGGATGGATCAGGGTCTTGAATTCGCGAAGATTGCCGTCGAGCAGGTGATTGAGCGTCTTGAGATTGGAGGGCATTCGGCCGAGAATCTGGTTCTTCTCCAGGTTTTCGGTCACTGAAACTTTTACGGTCCGGTCGAAGGGCAGATCGCCCTCGTGAACTTGTTGCAATACGGTAACCACCGTGCGGAGAGCATAATCGCATTCCAGCACCTTGCGGCGAAATCGCTTGCGAGTTACTTCGATCTTTTTGGCCAGAGCGATCTCTTGCTCACGCGTGAGCAGCGGGATTTCGCCCATTTGAGTGAGATACATGCGAACGGGATCGTCGATGCGGCGCGAGGAATCGTCGTCTTCTTCGAGAAATGTCAGGACCTCTTCTTCCTCGGCACTTGCCTCCGCTTGCTCAGCCTCGGCGCCGGCCTCTTCCGATTTGCCATCTCGCGCCTGCGCCTCAACTTCATCCACTAACTCAATACCTTGCTCCTCAAGAGCCATGAGTAAGTTGTCTAGCTTCTCAGGGCTGACTGCCTCATCGGGAAGGTAATCGTTCACTTGATCGTAGGTCAGATAGCCTTTGCTCTTTCCCGTGTCCATTAGGGACTTTAACCCCTCGTCGATCTTTTCCATCCAGCATCCTCCTCAGCAAACTAGGGAGATTCTGTCATTGCATGTCGCGGTGTTTTGCCCTGCCTTGTAAGCGCTCGGTTGAAGTGTCGCGACAAAAACTGTTTCTTGTCGTCTTCACTCACCAAATTTTCGCCACTCACCGCTCGGCTCTGTTCATCGGCTTTTAGTCGGCGGCGTTCATAGTAAGCGAGTACATCAGCCAATCGACGCTCGACCAAGCCTTTTTCTCGTCCCGTCTCGGCCAGAATCGACGCGCGACACGCAAGATCGCGATCCTCAAGCCTCAGACGCAGACTATCCACATCAAGTACCAGGCCATCGCGGTGAACTTCGATGCAAACCTCGAAGATGCGACGAAACACTGGCGTTTTGAACTCATCGACGCGAACATTTTCGGCAACCCTCTCCACGCAGGAAGGGTCGGCCAACAGTATTTCGAGTAACTCCTGCTCCTCCTTTGAAGCGTCGGAGCCAGTTGGAATGCCCGATGATTTTTCGGAAGTTTCAGTTTGGCGGCCCACGCGAGTTTTCGACGTGCGGTCGCGAAGTTCCCGTAAGCGACGGTGGACCGTCTCAATCCCTATTCCCAGTCGGTTACTCAAACTGTCAAGCACCATTTCACGCATCACGGGGGCAGTTCCCGTAGTGGCAAACGGCAGGGCGGCAATTGATTCCAGAACAGCGTCTAGTGCCTGCCGGCGACCAGGGATTGCTTGCAAATCATACAGTTGGGAGGCTCGGCGCAACCTGAAGTCTAGCGCCGGCTCGGCAGAGTCAAGCCCTCGGCGAAATTCATCGGCACCCTGAGCGATCAAAAAATCGCATGGGTCCAAATTGCCTGGAATGCTAAACACGCGAAGATCGACCTCATGGCTTAGGATCAGACTCAAAACCCGATCTGCAGCCCGCTGCCCTGCATCATCGCCGTCGTAGGCAAGAAATATCTTGTCGGTAAACCGTTTCAGGATATTCACATGGCTATCGCCCAAGGCGGTTCCCAGTGTCCCGACGACGTGTGTTAACCCGTGTTGGTGAGCCATGATGCAATCGGTGTACCCCTCAACAACGACCAAACACTTGGTTTTTGCGATGGCATCTCGCGCGCGATCTAACCCGTAGAGGTGCTCGCCTTTAGTGAATACTGGGGTCTCCGGCGAGTTCACGTATTTTGGCTGCTCATCCGTTTCGTGTTCCGGAAGGATTCGCCCACCAAAAGCAATGGTTCGCCCGCGCGCGTCGCGTATTGGAAACATTAACCGACCACGGAACAAGTCATAGAAACCCGGTCCCCGCTGTCTTCGCTTGGCAAGCCCCGCTCGCTCCAATGCCTCAGGTGTGAATCGCCGTGCTCTGGACCGTTGGATCAGCCATTCCCATTCATTGGGGGTAAAACCCAGCCTGAAACTTTCGATAGATTGATTCGACAGTCCGCGCTTGGCCACATATTGACGGGCAGGTTTGGCTGAATCCGAACGAAGTAGACAGCTATGGAATTCCTCCTCCGCCCAAGCAAGAATCTCAAAAAGTTCCTGCTTTGGATTCTCCGTTGAGCGAACGCGATCCTTGGGAAGCGTGATCTGCGCCCGTTGAGCGAGTGTTTCGAGTGCCTCCCGAAAACCCACTCGGTCGTGGTTCATTACGTAGTCAAAAATGTCCCCAGCCGCACCGCAACTCCAACAGCGATAGCGTTGCCGTTGGGGGTCAACATCCAGGGACGGAGTGTGATCGTCGTGAAAGGGACAAATTCCCTTGAAGGTCCTGCCACGGCGGGTGAGGCTGTGCTTTTCTCCGATCAGATCAACGATGTTAACCGCTTGCTTAATGGCGGTAACGACGGCGTCGGCAGGTGGGGATGGCACCGGGGTCTCCTGTGGGTGCTCGGCGACAGCCTAAGTCCATTCTTGGCCACGGGCTATCGACTCTTGCGTCGGGAACTACGGCCTTACTACATCTAAGTCCCTACCGCGTAATGATCTGTGAGATTATAGACACATGAAAATAAACGGTCAAGCAAGCGGCAGAACTTGAACCACTGGGCAACTGACACGAGTCGACTGACAATTGAAACCGACCATGTCTAAGCATGTTCCGCCGTCTACGCAACACGAATAGCTCGGACAAAACCGAGTCCATAACGAAACTACCGTCACGCGTTGCCGTGAATTCTTCGAGTCTGGTTGCCTGCCGTTACACTTGATTCGAACACACACATTACATAGACACTTGGCGAGTGTTGCTCACTGCTTTTGAAACTTACTCAGCGGATGCGACTTATGACATTAGAGCCATACTCGGACATTTGGTGGAAGTGACATTCTTGATCTAAGTTCGTCCTCAAAACGCTGAGAATCTTTGAACACAATGGGAAAGGGAGAGACCCTCAAACATTTCTGGGTGGATTACAGATGCAAGGATTTGCAGCGAGTCCATAATCCGAGGCCCGGGCCGATTAAAGTACGCTGATCCGTCGGTCACAAACACTCGATTCGAGCGAGTAGCTGCGAGATTCTTCCACCCAGTCTGCTGCTCCAGCACGGGTATGTCTTGCATGGCACGATCCATGGTGAACCCACACGGAGCAATCAGCAAAACTTCTGGGTCAGCGAGCCAGAGATCTTGCCAAGCCACCCGGCGTGAAGGCTGCCCTGTCCTTCCCAGCATTTCGTTTCCGCCCGCAAGACTGACGAGTTCCGGGGTCCAATGCCCACATGCAAATGGCGGATTGGTCCATTCAAGAACTGCGACGCGCGGCCTATTCGCTAGTTCGTGCAAGGCAGTTTGAACTTGTCCGATTACCGAATAAAACCGAGTTTGGAGCTTATGCGATGCCGCTCCTGCCCCTGTCAACCTGCCGATTTGCTCGATGGAATCCAGAATCTCATTCAGGCAGGTGGGACGAAAGCTGACGACCGCTGGGCTGCCTGGAAGAGTTGCAGCAACGCTCCGAACTTCCGATTCATCAACGGCACAGACCGGACAAAGCGACTGTGTGAGGATGAGGTCCGGTCTTAGATTCGCGAGGGCTACTGCATCAAGTTCGTACAGCGAACCCACTTGACGGCGAACCTGTTCGTCAATCTCAGAACTGGAGAGATTCGCCTCCCAGATGCGGTTTCGGGTCAGCTTCACGCGAGACTTCGCCTGAACCGGCCAATCGCATTCGTGAGTAACACCAACAACATCATCGCCCAAGCCCAGCTCAAAAAGTATCTCAGTAATGCTCGGCAACAAGGAGCAGATGCGCATGAGACATTCCTCTCGTTGTCTATCCAAATCGAGAGGCTACACGATCGGCGACGAGTCGAAAAGGACTGTCTTTCCCTTGGGGTTCGTTTCGCGATTCACGCGAGAGGGGTTCGATGGTTCGAGCAATGGTCTACCACACAGCCCAAACAAAAACACCCGACCAAAAATGGCCGGGTGTCTTTTTTGCAAAAGCCAGGCAGTAGCCTGGACCATTGTCCCATATTACTTTTCAACACTCAGTACGAAGAGGTTTCGCGAGCGCTAGTTGCCAGTGGAATCTCCCGAAGAGCGTTTGGACCAATGGACCTCATTGGTTCACGGGCAGGTGGCAAGAATCGCGATGGAAAAACCGGCCGAATGCCGGATCGAGTATTGGGCGACATTCCCGTGGCGACGGGATGAAGTCGCGTGGTTGAGCCTGATTCGGGAGTCGTTGACGGAACGGTTGAACTCGGTTCCGGTGAGGTAGACGGCGAACACGGAGTCGGGCACGTCGGCTTGACACAATTCACGACGGGTTCCAAGTAGCTTCGTTCAACGTAGTCAGTTACCGGCACGCAGTAGCGCCGGCGCACGTAGCTGGTCGAAGTTTCGTAATAGGTCTTGTAGCACGCTGTGCATGGATCCCAATATCGACGGCGAACATAAGTGGGCCGTGCTTCCAGGGAGTACTGCGTGGTGTATCGCGTTCGTGGCTCAACATAGCTTCGCCGAACGTAGCTCACCGCACACGGTTCGCAAGTGTTACTCGTTTGGCACGGATTGCAGTAAGCTCCCTCCTGAACGAAAGGCGGGCAGTCGCTGCCCTGCATTTCACAGGGTGTCCGGCAACTGCTGCACGGCCAACGCCATGGATTTACTGCACAGCGCATCCAGTCGATTATTCCTGCTTCGCTGGGCTGAGCGGGTATGAACAAACTGCCCATGCCGATCGCGAGAATCGTCAGGGCCCGGCGAGAAATCGTCATGATCAATCCCCCAAAAAATGGGCACATCTACGCTTGGCGCGGCTTGTTACCGAATTACGCAACCGCGAGACAAAGTCGACTGCTCAATTTTCTTGTACCGGACTGTGAAGTGAAGTCGGGGTTCTCGGAATTCGCGTCGCGCGCGCGGGTCGTAACGGAACTGACGATTTGGCAAACTGGCAGGGAGTCTAATTGGCACGCGCCGGACCGGCGGGCGCGCCAGTCGGCGGCAGAATCTGTTTCTTGAGTTGTCCGTCGTTGGCGCCCCAGATCCGAATGACACTCTCCTGGCCGCCGGCGATTACCAGGCTGCCATCCTTGGGAATCGAAAGGCAATACAGAAAGTCGGTCTGGGGTTGGTAGGGGAAGTTTCGCACGTTAGCGCCATTATCGGCGTTGTACATTTTCACTTGTGAGTCGCCCCCACAACTGACGACGTTGACCGAACTGCCTTGAAACCTGAGCGAAGTCACCTGCTTGTTGTGCCCGCCGATCGTGCGGACCTGTTCGCCGGTGCCCATGTCCCAAACTTTGAGCACGTTGTCGGCGCCGGCCGAAACGAGTTGCTTGCCGTCCGGCTTCCACGTGACGTCGAGTACGTGGTGCGTGTGACCCTCGAACTTGCGAATCTCTTTGCCCGATTCGACGTCGAAGACTTTCACCATCTTGTCCGCCCCGCAAGAGGCGAGCTGTTTGCCATCGGGGCTGAATTGCAGTCCGAAGACGGAATCGCTGTGCGGGTCCTTGATTTCAAAAACGAGTTTCCCAGTTGAAACCTCCCACAGTTTGATTTCGCCCGATCGCGACGGCTCGCCGCTGCCCGTCGCGAGCAGCTTTCCATCTGGACTGAAATCAAGCGAGATGACTCGGTCGATCATCCCTTCGAGCGTGTTGGCATCAACCCACTTGCCGGTGGCGTCCCACAGGCGAACGGTCTTGTCCGCGGACGCCGAAAAGAACCGTCCCTTGTCTGGCGAGAAGGCCAGCGACAGCACGGCGGCACCGTGGCCAACAAAGTTGTGAAGCAGCTTGCCGGACGAAAGTTCCCAGACTTTGACCACGCCGTCGGCGCCGGAGGCGGCGAGCTGTGTGCCATCGCGGCTGTAGCTCACTGACTGAACCGCGTTGGCAAACGCCGAAAAAACCGGCCCCGCTGCCCCGTCGGCATAGTTCCAAAACTTCAGATTCTTATCGGCCCCGACCGACGCGATTTGCTTGCCGTCTGGGCTCACTGCGACTGCGTGAACGATCCCTCCACCGTGAGCAATCGTGCGAATGACCTTGGCCGAAGCAACGTCCCACACGAGTACGTTGCCATTGGCACCAGCCGACACGAGTTCGCTGCCGTTCGGAGAGAAAGCCAGCCCGTGAACCGGCGCACCCTGACCGGCGAACGGCCGAATCACTTCACCGTGTCTTACATCCCACTGTTTTACGAGTTTGTCAGTTCCTGCCGAGTAGTAGCTGGATTTATCAGCACCCGCAAGCACGGCGAACACCGGGCCGCCGTGGGCCAAAATCGTTCGCAGCAGCTTGCCGCCGGCCGCATCCCAAATCCGGAGCGTCTGATCGGCTCCACCGGACACCACGCGGGTCGCATCGGCGTTGAATCGTACGGAGTGGATCGGGCCATCGTGTCCGGCGAGATTCGCGATCACTTGAGTGTTAGAAACGTTCCAAACTTTGGCAGTCTTGTCAGCGCTGGCGGAGACAACTTTCAAACCGTCCTGATTCACGGCCAGGGCCAACACCGGCCCAGTGTGTCCGGTAAACGCGCGAACCTGGGAACCATCCTCGAGGTTCCAAAGACGAATGGAATTGTCGGCAGATCCTGTAATTGCCTGAGTGGCGTTTGGAAGCACGATCACGGAGGTCACAGGTCCGGTGTGCCCCTTTAACTCGCGAAGCATGTTTCCGGTGGCCAAGTCCCAAACTTTCGCCACGCTATCTTCGCCGGAAGAGATGATTCGATCACCCTTGGGACTAAATGCCAGGCTGAGAACCGGGCCGCCATGTCCAGTCAGCTCACGAATCTCTTTTCCTGTGTCCACTTCCCAGAATTTGATTGTGTTTAGCTTGCCGGCTCCGGCTCCCGCAACGGTTTTCAGATCGGGGCTCAGCGCCAGGCTGAGCACTTTTTCGGCATGGGCGGCAATCTGCCGCAGCTCTTTGCCAGCAGCCAGATCCCAGATTCGAATCGTCTTGTCGAGCGAAGCTGTAACCAAGAGTTTGCCGTCCGGGCTGGCGATTACGGCGGTCACGGCCTCCTGGTGTGTGGCCAGCGATCGGAGTTCGCGATGGCTGGGCAATTCCCAAAGTCGCAGAGTCTGGTCGGCACTGGAAGATGCAAGCGCATCGCCCGCCGGTGTGAATGCCACGCCCGTCACGTTGGCCTGATGCCCTTCATATTCATGAACGAGCGAGCCGCTGGCGACGTCCCACAGCCGGATGTTTTTGGCGCCGCCGGTTGCGAGCAATTTGCCATCGGGGTTAAATGCGATACTGAAGAGCGGGCCGGCACCGCCAAGTATGGTACGAACCGGCGCGCCGGTCGCGGCGTCCCACAGGAGCACCTTTCCATCTTGGCTGGCGGTTGCGAGCAATTTGCCATCGGAGCTCAATGCGATGCCCGGCACCTGATCGCCGTGAGCAATCAATCCCCGCTGGCTGGCTGGGTCGCGGTACTGCAGTAGTTCTTTGTCGTCCGGAGCCCGCCAGATTTTTACCATTTGAAAACCGCCGGCGGCGACGAGCGTTCCATCCTGGCTAAACTTCACCGACTGCACGATGTCCTTGTGACCCGGGAGCGTAACTACCTCACTACCTGAATTGACGTCATATACCTGAACGAGATTCGCGCGGCCCGCGGCAACGAGCTGTCCGGTCGGGTTACACGCCAGTGCGATGATCGGGTTCACGGTCGATGGCAACGCGATCCATTGTAGCTCGCGCGGCTTCCTGCCGGACCCTTCGCTGTCATCCTTGGCGCCTTCGTCGATCCAGAGTTTGATCATCGCGAGTTCTTGCGGGGTCAGCGGCTTGTACTCTTTCTTGGCCGGCGGCGGCATGAATGGCTGAGCCGTCCTTCCCGCAACTTTCACCAACATGCTGTCGGCCGACTTGCCGGGAACAATCGAGGCCCCTCGTTTTCCCCCCTTGATGAGCTGCGAGTATTCTTCCAGCTTCAGTTTGCCTTCGATCAGCACCGAGCTGTGGCAAGCCTGGCACTTATCCTCCAGAATCGGGACTACATCTTTTGCAAAACTGACCGATCGTCCGAGATCCACCTTAACGACGGCGATTGGCTCGGCGGTTCCATTTTCTTGGCCGGGTGACAAGATGGGCGTGACAAACCAGGCGCTCAGAATTCCGACTGTCGCCAGAAGAGACATGGGCTTCTTCATCATGATCGTTCCTCAAGTCTTGGTGGGAAAGCGTTGGCGGGCACAGCGATGGCGTGCGAGGGCGGCTCTGGTCGGCCAATCGGGCAAGTCCGTCAGCCCGCCTCTTTCGTACTCCGTGCCCTCGTGTGCAAATAGTTTAGACGATCAGGCACGAATTGGAATAGGAATTAGCGGTCGATGGAAAAAGGAATCGCCCTCGTCCGACTGCTTTTGATGGCACAGTCGGAGAAGGGCGGTGAAGAAACGCGCGTTGCGGTGAACTTTAGGAGTCAATCCTTCGCTGGGCTGCTCTAGTTCGACTCCCCTGCTGCCTCAGCTACCTCGACTCCCATCTCTTTCAGGAGTGCATTAATTGCCCTGTCAGCATCTGCCTCGCGCACGTTCTTGAAACGAATCGTGCCCTTTGCATCCAAGACATAGATGGTCGGCCAACTGTGAACATCGTATTGCGTGGAGATTGGACCAGAGGTGCTCCCCCCGTTCCAAAACGAACGCCACGTGATGCCCTCTGCCTCACTCTTCTGCTTGCAATCGGAACGATCCTTATCACTGTTGACGCCGATCAATGCGAACGGTTTTCCTTCGAGCCGTTTCACGAGCGACCGCTCGTGTGGGAACATTGCCCTGCAGGGGGGTCACCAATGGCCCCAGAAGTCGAGAAACACTACCTTTCCGCGGTAGTCGCTAAGCTTGAACGACTGACCATCAATATCTTCAGCTTCGATTTCAGGTGCGGGTTTGCCGATCCCGCGTAGTTGGATATCGGTCAGCGCAGACTTGGCGGTGTCGGCTAGAGTGCCGCGGGGGCTTCGCACGTCGGCGAAGTTGTCGATCACTTCCTGCAGAAGCGACTCTGCTTCCTTCGACGCCTCCAATGACCCTGCCTTTTCCGATTCTGTCTTCAGCACTTGAGCGAGTCCGTTCTTCAACTTGCCTTGCACTTCGTGAGAAAGGTCTTTCTTTAGCACGTCCCGCAGCATCTCGGAACTGCCGGGCACATACGGCAAGATCCCCAACGTTGTGTCGAGAATGCTCCCAGTCGGTCCGCGAACGTCGAGGTAATCATTAAGCAGCTCTCGAAATAGTGGTCGTGCCTCTTCGCCTAGCTTCTTCGCCTCGTCCTCTTTTTTCTCCTGGGCTGCCCTGAAGGATCTGTTAACAAGCCCCTGGCCGAGTCCATACTTGGCGGACGCAAGCACTTGGCGATTCTTGTTCTTTTCAATAATGACTTTCAAGGATTCCTCGCCGTCCGGCAATCGAGCAATCGTAAGCACTGCCGGGGCGATCTTGTCGCTGTCCGGATACTCTTCAACGATTTTCTTCACTGCCGTGCGACCCTGAGGAGTGGTCGGGCCGGTATTCAGTACCCAGATGAGGGCATCGACTGCGACAGGGTCCTTCGGATTCTTTTCGGCGATCGCGAGGAACTTGGCGGCGAATTCGGCGGGCCTGGGCGCCTTCTTAGCAGCCTCCTGCCGTTCCTCGGGGGTCTTCGCTTCACGCATTGCTTTGACATACTCCTGCTGCGTGGTCCCGTATTCTTTGGCGAGCGTACTCAATTCTTCTGCCGGGGTGGCCGGTTTGTCTTGCTTGGCTTTGTCCTTGTCATCGTTTTGCGCCCACGCGGGCGCGGCAATGACCAGAATTGCCAAGGTCCCGACCAGAGACGTGCGTCGAAACATGGTTGGTCCTCCGAAATTGGGTTTGCTGTGCGGAGCTGACACAAGTTAACCATGCCGGCCCCCAGTTTCAATGAATAAATGAGATTTCGACGAGTCGCTCAGCCGGGCCACGAACTGGTCGGGAACTTTCCAGAGCGCTGGCAGGATTGATTTCATGGCCGGCAACCATCTCGCCGGGAATACCTACAACTGACGCAGTCGAATCTTGCGGATTGCTCCCTTCGTGCGCCAGGTCGCGATCCCCAGCGCCTTCGACAGCTCCACCTCGGTGCGAATGCCAATCTTCCGCTCGGCAGTCTTCACATCGACGATCTGTTTGTCGTCGAGCCATGCCTCGATCTTCGATTCAGTGACACGCAAGCGGATCAGGTACCAGCGATT
>Ga0247727_10000536_pt1 | contig 92557 bp, 77 predicted proteins | sample WisWelCaveWW1625_FD_202498 | JGI IMG/M metagenome (GOLD analysis project Ga0247727, IMG submission 202498) | Biofilm microbial communities from Wishing Well Cave, Virginia, United States - WW16-25 | ecosystem: Environmental > Aquatic > Deep subsurface > Groundwater > Cave microbial mat | place... | reverse complement strand
TGCTGTTTGACGCAGACCGGCAAACGCGCCGCAACAATATGAAAGAGCTTTATAAGAACACGACCGCGGCAGTGCAAGTCGAGTTTCCCGACAGCGAAGAGATTGCGGGCGAGATCATTCACAAGATTGAAAAGCAGCTCGTGCGCAAGATGATCATCGAGAAAGGCCGTCGCCTCGATGGGCGCGGGCCGCAAGACATTCGTCAAATCACGTGCGAAGTCGGCGTGCTGCCGCGTGTGCACGGCACGAGTCTTTTCACGCGCGGACAAACGCAAGTGCTCGCTGCGATCACGTTGGGCACGAAGGTCGATGAACAAAAGATGGACAATCTTGAGGGCGAGTATTATAAGAGCTACATGCTGCACTATAATTTCCCGCCGTACAGCGTCGGTGAGATTCGTCCCGCGCGCGGCCCTGGCCGTCGCGAGATCGGTCACGGAAATTTGGCGGAACGTTCGCTCAAACCCGTGATGCCGAATGAAGGCACGTTTCCCTACACGGTGCGTGTGGTTGCGGAGGTGTTCGAATCGAACGGCTCCTCGTCGATGGCAACGGTGTGCTCCGGCTCGCTCGCGTTGATGGATGCGGGTGTGCCGATCAAAGAAGGCGTGGCCGGCATCGCGATGGGCTTGATCAAAGAAGGCAACACGACGGTGGTGTTGACCGACATTCTCGGTGATGAAGATCATCTCGGCGACATGGATTTCAAAGTCGCGGGCACGAAGAGCGGCATCACCGGTTTTCAAATGGACATCAAGATCAAAGGCATGTCCGCTGCGATCATGGCCGAAGCATTGGAGCGCGCGCGCGTAGCCAGGTTGCACATTCTCGGCATCATGAATGAAACGTTGAGCGCTTCGCGTCCCGAGCTTTCACAGTATGCACCGCGCATCATCACCGTGAAGGTGCCGACGGATTGCATCGGCTTGATCATCGGGCCGGGCGGCAAGACGATTCGCGAGTTGACCGAACGCACGGGCACGACGATCGACATTAACGACGACGGTGTTGTGACGATTGCCTCGGTGGATGCGGGCGCGTGCGAGAAAGCCGCGGGCATTATCGAAGGCATGGTGCGCGGGCCTGAGGTCGGCAAGACTTACAAAGGCACGGTGAAAGGCATCAAAGAATTCGGCGCGTTCGTCGAAATTCTGCCGGGCCGCGAAGGCTTGCTGCACATTTCGCAGATCGACCACAAACGCATCGCGCGCGTCGAAGATGTTCTGAAGATGGGCGATGAGGTGATGGTGGAGCTGCTAGAAATCAGCGATGACGGCAAGCTGCGGTTGAGCCGGAAGTCGTTGCTGCCGAAATAACTCTTCATTCGGCAGAATGATTTTACGGCAGGATGATTGAAAGCAACGTGACGTCTAAGGCAAGACTATTTGCTGGCAAAACTATTAAAAGCTTTTTGGGGGAAAAATAGTTTTGCCTCAAATGATTCTGCCGGTTTGGTTGCAACTGCTGCTTTAAATCTTAATCAAGCAGAATGCTTGTTCGGCAGAATAAATTCGTTATCATTCTGCCGAAAAATTATTCTGCCGGTTGCTTTAAAAAATCGTTTTGTCGGAAATCGTTTTGCCTTTTCATTCTTATACTCCCGTGATCGATCAAACACAACATCAGAAAACGATATTGCCGAACGGCGTGCGCGTGGTGACGGAGCGGATTGCGCACGTCCGTTCGATTTCATTGGGCCTTTGGATTGAAGTGGGCACGCGCGATGAAACGCCGGAAGAAAACGGCATCTCGCATTTCGTCGAGCACATGATGTTCAAAGGCACGGCCCGCCGCAATTCGAAAGAGATCGCCGAAAGCCTCGAGGCGGTCGGCGGCCATCTCAATGCTTTCACCGGCAAAGAAGTCACCTGCTATTACGCCCACCTTTTGGATGAACACCTTCCCATTGCCATCGACGTGCTCGCCGATTTGCTCACCGATTCTCTCTTCGATGTTGATGAGATGAACAAAGAGCGCGGCGTTATTATCGAAGAAATCAATGCGGTGGACGACACGCCGGAAGAGTTGATTCACGAACTTTTCTTCAATGATCTCTTTCCCGAGCATGCGTTGGGGGCTTCGACGTTGGGCACGCGCGAAACGGTTTCAAGTTTCTCGCGCGAGCAACTCCGTTCGTTTACGCAACGGCACTATACGCGCAATCGCATCGTGGTTTCTGCGGCAGGCAATATTGAACACAAAGCATTGCTCAAATTGCTCGACGGACGATTGGACCTTCTGCCGAGCAACGGGCCGCGCAAAATGATCACGCCTTCCGCGCTGCGCAATTTGGGAACAGTGAAAGAAGACGTCGGGACGCAAACGCACATTTGTCTCGGCACACGCGCGCTGCGTTTTGAGGACACGCGCAAGTTTAACTTCCTCGTGATGAATACTTTGCTCGGCGGTGGCATGAGCTCGCGCCTCTTTCAGAACATTCGCGAGAAGCATGGCCTGGCTTATTCGATTTATTCTTTCCACGATTTCATGTTTGACACCGGAATTTTTGGAACGTACATCGGCACCGATCCGGAGCGCGAAGAGCAAGCCGTCAAACTGTTGAAAGCAGAGCTGGCGCGCTTGCGTGATGAAAAAATTTCAGCAGATGAGCTGGAGCGCACGAAGAATCAATTGAAGGGCGGCTTGCTGCTCGGCCTCGAGAGCACGAGCAGCCGCATGAATCGTTTGGCGAATATGGAGATGTACCTCGGCCGTTATTATTCGCTGGACGAAGTGGTGGAAGGCATCGAGCGCGTCACTGCTGCCGACATGCAAACGCTCGCGCAGGATTTGTTTGAAGAAGAGCAGCAAACGTTGACGGTGATTCGGCCTTCGCAGGAGGAACACACAGAGGAGGTTGATTGAAAGCTTGGTAGCATTTTCAATTGAATGTGGGCTTTTGATGGCCGCCCTCTTTTATGTCATTCTGTAAGAAACTTCCCTAGCGTTCGTGACACAAATCATTTTGAGTGAGGTGCCGAGTGCGAGGGAAGGTTCTTCCAGAATGACATTATGAGGGGTGTTTCATTCAACAAAAGAATATTGCCGTGACTTGCACATTTGCGCTTTAAAATTTAAAATACTCTCCAAATTTTAACCCACGGTTTCGAGCGGTTCACCTCAAGCAAAAGGAGGGAGTCATGCTGATCGGCGTTCCCAAAGAAATCAAGACGAATGAGAATCGCGTTGCGTTGCTGCCCGTCGGCGGGGAATTGCTGAAGGCGCACGGCCATGAAGTTTGGGTCGAGACCAACGCCGGCGTGGGCAGCGGATCGACGGATGAAGATTACCGCCAAGCCGGCGCGAAGATCGTTGCTAACCCTGCTGAGATTTACGGCAAGGTCGATATGATCATGAAAGTGAAAGAGCCGCTGCCTTCCGAATATCCGATGCTGCGCGCCGGGCAACTCGTCTTTACTTATTTTCACTTTGCCGCATCGCGCGAGTTGACGGAAGCGGTGATCAAATCGAAGTGTATTGCGATTGCTTATGAGACCGTGCAAACCGACGATGGCGCGTTGCCGCTGTTGATTCCGATGAGTGAAGTCGCGGGCCGTTTGTCGATTCAAGAAGGCGCGCGCTGTTTGGAGAAATTACACGGCGGTCGCGGCGTGTTGCTCGGCGGCGTGCCGGGCGTGGAGCCAGGAAACGTTGCGATCATCGGCGGCGGCGTGGTGGGCTTGAATGCCGCGAAAATGGCCGCAGGCATGGGCGCGCGCGTGACGATCCTCGATCTCAATCTTGATCGTTTGCGTTATCTCGATGACGTGATGCCGAAGAACGTGCAGACCATGATGTCGAATCCCGTGAACATTCGCCAAGCGCTTGCGCAGGCCGATCTCGTGGTCGGCGCGGTGCTCATTCCGGGCGCGAAGGCGCCGCGTCTCGTTACGCGCGAGATGTTGAAGCTGATGAAGAAAGGCTCGGTGATCGTGGACGTCGCGGTCGATCAAGGCGGCTGCGTCGAAACGATTCATGCGACCACGCATGAGAATCCCACGTATGAAATCGAAGGCGTGGTGCACTACGGCGTGGCGAACATGCCGGGTGCGGTGCCGATGACTTCCACATATGCGCTCACGAATGCGACGCTGCCGTATGCGCTCAAGATCGCGGATCTCGGCTATCCCGCGTGTGTAACGACTTCGCCTGCGATCGCGAAGGGCGTGAACATCGCGTTCGGCAAAGTGACGCACAAGGGCGTGGCAGAGGCTTTCGGCTTGCAATACTAATACTCTGCGCTTGAAGACGTCATCAAATAAAAGAATTTTGATTTTCATTGGAATGGGCGGAGACTGAAATGAATCGAGCTTCTTCCCCGAAAAAGGGAAAGGTCAAAGTTTACGCAACGGCGGAAGAGCGTTCTTCTGCGCATACGGACAAAGTCGTGGAATCGTTGGCGGTCCATGCTCCGGCGCGCGGATGTAAATCTGCAGTGCGCCGCCGCATCGCCGGTATTTTGGTTTCAAGCGAAGTCTGGCGATTTGCCGCGTGGAACGATTTGCTCGCGCATTTGGAAACGGCGGTGCGCTTGGCGAAGGAGTGCTTTTGGCAGATCGACGGCTTCCACTTCACTTATGATATCGATCCGGAAATAGAAAATGAATCTTATATAACGATTCGCGCAAACGTGCAGGGAACGGTCGAAGAGCTTTTGCCTCAAGATTGGGCGCTGACGCAAGCACTGGTTCGTACTTTACCAAGAAATAAGTTGCACTTCATCCACTTCGCACCAATCGTCGGGTAGCTTATGGATGGCCGCGAATTTCTTGAAGCCGCCAAAAGCTTGGCGAAATCACAATCCGAAGCTTTCCTACGTTCGGCGATTAGCCGAGCATACTACGCTTTGCTGAACGTCGCAAGCCAGTTCTTGATCCGTTTAGGATTCGTTGTACAGCGAGGTCCGGCGAAGCATGGGCAGGTATACGCTTGGCTATTCAATTGTGGCGTTGATAAGATGGTGGATTTCGCGCGCCTTCTTGATGAGTTGCGCACGCGACGAAATGAAGCCGATTATGACATGGACTCAAAGGAGTTTCAGAATAACGTCATATGCTCGCTGCGTGTCGCGAAGGCGGAGTTGGCGCTGAAGCTATTGGCAGAGTGTGATAAGACTTCCTTGCGCCAACAAATTCAAAACGGCATTCGCGAGTACGAGCGCAAGATCAAATCGTAGTTCTTCTCACTCTTCCCGCCGCATATGAAACTCCGCGTGCCCCACACTTACGTTCTGCTCTTCATTCTCCTCTTGCTCGCGGCAACCTCAACACACTTCATTCCTGCCGGCGCTTTTGATCGAGTAACAAAAGAAAAACGGCAAATCGTTGCTCCCGACTCGTATCATCACGTTGCTTCAAATCCCGCGAGCGTGGTTGATATTTTCTTGGCATTCCCCAAAGGCTTGCTGGAAGTCAGTCATATCGTGTTTTATATTTTCATCGTGGGCGGCGCGTTCGGCGTGATCGCAGCAACGGGCGCGATTGACGCGGGCATTCATGCTTTAGTGAGAACGTTGGGGAAATTTCAGAGCGCGTTGGTGCCCGTGCTCACGCTCGCCTTTGCCGTGGGCGGCGGAACGTTCGGCATGGCCGAAGAAACGTTGCCGTTCTTGCCCGCGCTCGTGTTGTTGAGCCGTTCGCTCGGCTATGATTCATTAACCGGCGGAGCAATCGCACTCGTCGGCGCGAACGCGGGATTTGCCGGCGCGTTTCTCAATCCCTTCACCGTTGGTGTGGCCCAAGGCATTGCGGGGTTGCCGCTCTTTTCCGGCCTCGAATTTCGTTTGGGCGTTTGGGCGATGCTCACGTTTGCAACCGTGATCTATGTTTCGCGTTATGCCGCGAACGTGAAGCGCGAGCCGCAGAGCAGTCCGGTTTTTTTGCTTGATCAAAAAAGAGCGACGATTGAGGAGGCTTCCACCCAAACGAAGTTGCAACCGCGACAGGCGCTCGTGCTCGTTTTGTTCATGCTTACCTTCGTGGCATTAATCTATGGCGCATTGGAATTGGAGTGGGGCATCAACGAGCTCTCTGCGCTTTTTTTCGCGCTCACGATTTTAGCCGGGCCCGTGGGCGGGCTTTCCTTGAATGCGACTGCGGAGAAGTTCATTGAAGGCGCAGCTTCACTCACCGGCGGCGCATTGGTAGTGGGATTGGCGCGCGCAACGTTGGTGGTGTTGACCGAAGCGCAAGTCATCGACACGATCATGTTTGCGCTTTCGAATCTCGTGCGCGAGCTGCCTTCACAAGCGAGCGTGCTCGGCATTTATGTTTCGCAAGTGTTGCTCAGCATCATCGTGCCTTCCGGCGGAGGGCAAGCGGCGATCTCTATTCCTCTGCTCGCGCCGCTTTCGGATTTGCTCGGCGTGACGCGACAGACGATGGTGCTCGCGTATCAATTCGGCGACGGCTTCACGAATATCTTCACGCCGACGCAAGGTTACTTCATGGCGGGGCTCGCGCTCATCGGCATTCCATGGAACATTTGGGCGCGTTGGCTCATGCCGTTGCTCGTGATTTGGTTGGCGCTCGGACTCGTCGCGTTGCTCGTCGCGCATGCGATTGCGCTTGGGCCGTTTTGAGGGCAGTTGTTATAATTGTTCAGCCACGGCTTGGCCGTGGCTTTCGTTATGCTCTTCATGATTTTTCTCCTGATGGGCTACAGCATTGTTCGGCAAAAAGTGATGAGACTAAAAACTATGGCCAAGCCATAGTTGAACGGCGACGCAGATCAAAAAACAAAGCCACGGCCAAGCCGTGGCTGAACATTGCCGACCGTCCTCGCCCAAATTCACAACAGCGAATGGTCGGGCGACTTTGCTTTGATTGATCCCCATGCTGATTCATCCCGTCGTGCTCTCCTATCATTTGGTGGATCGCCGTTTTGATTTCGGCCTCACGTGGGTCACGCCGCGCCAATTCGAGCGGCAAATGGCGTGGCTCGCCGAGGCGGGATACCGCACGTTTTCGCTCACCGCTTGTTTGCAACCTGAAATTCAACTTCCCCCCAAAGCTGTTGTGATCACGTTCGACGACGGCTATCGCGCGTTGATGGAGCACGTGCTGCCCGTGTCGCAACGCTTCGGCTTTGTTGCAACCGTATTTCCCGTGGCGGAATTTGTTGGCGAGCAGAATCGTTGGGACTACAATTTGTTTTGGCGCAGAATGTGGCATCTTGATTGGAATGAACTGCGCGAGCTTTTATCCGCAGGATGGGAGGTGGGCAGCCATTCGATGCGGCATGCTTATTTGCCTTCGCTTTCCAACAAAGAGTTGTATGAAGACTTGCGGTGTTCAAAAGAAATTCTTGAGCAGAATTTACAAATTCCGATTCGCCACCTCTCGCTGCCGTTCGGGCGCGGCAATTTGCGCGTGCTCGATTGCGCGCTGCAATCCGGCTATGAAAGCGTTGCGACTTTGGGGCAGGAGTTTGATTTTGAGAATGAAGCTTATCGCCGCACCGAAACCGCAGGCGCGCACCACAAGCTTCAGCTCTTCTCTCGACGCGGGATTTATTTGCACGATACCTTGCGCAGCTTTCGGCGGCGCGTGGAAGCGCCGAGAGATTCGCAGTTCGAACGTCTGCGGCAAGGCGCGATTAGCGCATTCTCATATGGGACGGTGATGGTCAAGGCATTAGGTCCCGGTCTAAGGAGTTTTGACGTGCGAGCGCGATAAGCGCTCAACCACGGTTTGATCGTGATTTTAAAATCGTAAATGCCACGGCCCAGCCGTGGCAGAACCGCGATGAGCAAAAAAGCTCTTGAAATTTAAGCCAAACTTTATCAGCTTGACCGCGTCGTGAGCAACGAGAATGCGGAGCAAAGCATGAACACACGCCGGACCAAAAAGCAATCGTACTCCAGCCGCGAAGTGAGCCAAATCACCGCGTTGAAATCATACGTGCTGCGTTATTGGGAGACCGAGTTCGAAGAGTTGCGTCCCAAGAAAGATCGCAACGGCAACCGCGTTTATCGCATCGAAGATATCAAGCTCATCTTTCATCTCAAAAGGCTGCTGTATGAGGATAAGTATACGATCGCAGGCGCGCGCCAACGTTTGAAAGCGTTGCTGAAAAACGGGCGGCAAATGGATTTGTCGTTCGAACGTCTGCGCAAGGAAGATGCGGCACTTGAAATCAAAAAAGGCTTGGAGGAAATTCTCGTGCTGCTCGACCAAGCCAATCATCGGGAAAACGTTAGCCGAAAAGTCACGGTCGTTGATGAACCTAAAAAGAAAAGATCTCTCAAGCGTGTTCAGTTAGCGGCTATTTCCGAAGAATTAGCCAATTCTTCTTCCAACGGAATGCACTCGCCTACGGATATGCTCATGAACTAAAGCCGCCGTCCAGAAAATTTTTCAACCGCCGCCAAACTCTCACCACTGCAAAATCCCGCTGCTTTCGAATCGACTGGAGGTTGATCTTCATAGTGAGGAATCATGAAAAGCTCGTTCAAAATCGTTTTAATCTTCGCGTTGTGTTTTGGGTTTTTTCGTGTAAATCAGAATGCCGGTGCGCAAGCTTTACCCGAACCTACCGAGTCTAAAAAAATGAGCACGCGCACGGTGTTTTTTAATGAAGGATGGGCGCGCGAGTTTCGTCTCAAAAAGCCGGCGCACGTGGTTGCGATGCTTCAGCTTTCCGCCAATACGAGCTGGGAAGATAAGGCGAAACCCGCAACGCTCCTTTCCGTCGCGGTTGACGGGCGCTTGTGCTCGCATCTCGTGACTTACGCGGGCAAGGAATATCACCCCTATGAAATTCATCTTGGGCAGGTGCCGGCCGGATTGCACACGCTGGAGATTTTGCGCGCGGACACCACCGAGGCGAAAATCGCAATACGCATCGTCAACGTGCAAATCAACGTTTACGAAGAGGAGCATGCGCAATATCCCGTGCTCGCGCACGCGCCGATTCTTTTTGGCCGAAGAGAGATGCGCACTTCTGACGTCCCTTTGTTGCTCGCTTATGACATCCAGTGGGATGGTACGGCTGCGAACAAACGCATCAAGGCCATCGAGTACACGACCGTGTTCAGTAATGAAGCGGGCGGCACGCCGCCGGTGGGGTTGTTGCATCTTTGGGGCCGGTACACCGATATCGAGTGGGTCTATCGCGTCGAGTTGACCACCGACGGCAAGAGGAGAGAACGCGCTTACTTTCAAGGCCAGGAGCATAAAACGCTGCCGTTTCGCGGCGGTTTTGAGAACGATCAACCCACTTTGCAAGTCGCCACGTTGAACAACATGCTTTCCGATACGCTCACGACCAAGCTGCGTTTTTCTTTGCCGCCGACTTTGAAAATGCCGACCGAAGGCCCGCGCGAGCGTTTGATGCTCGAGGCGCCGTGGACCTGGCAAGTGAGCGCGGCGGAGGTGCGACGCGAGCAAGGCGGTGTAAAGGATTCGACTTCGATCTCAGATTTGCGCAATTACGTGTTCGTGGAGTTTGCGGCTCAACCCTTGGACACTGCGCGCGCGAGCGGCGGATATTTCGTGATGAAGTATCGCAATCACCCGCTGGAATACGCTTCGAATTTGTGGTCGCCCAAGCTCGTTATTCGTTCCAAAGAAGCTTTCGTGCGGCAGACCGCGATTCCGTTGTTGAGCGTTACGAAACCGGAAGACCTCGTGCGCTTGGATTTCGTCGCCGATGAAAACGGCGGGCCGATTGTATTGACCGAAATTTTGAGCTTGTTCTCTTTGGATGAGCAGGATACGCCGCGCAATTGGCAGCCGGGGTGGCGGGGTCGTGTGGAGCTTCAGCCCGGCGAGCGTACACGTTTTTACGTCGAGGGCTTTCAATTGAAACGCGCGAAGATCATGCGCTTGGCCGAAAATTGGTTCTTCAAACCCGATCCGTGGCTGCAAGGCAGCGTGGAAAAATGGGGCGAGGGCGAGATTCGCGAAAGCTTATGGCTGAAATTGCGCATCGGCTCTTCGTGGGAAGCGCAGGGGTTTGCGAGCTATTCCGGCGTCGCATGGTATCGCACGCATTTCAAGCCTGAAATTTCCTGGCGCGGCGAAAAGATCTGGCTCGTGTTAGGCAAGGTTGAAGGAGAGTGCGAGGTTTGGATCAACAACAAAAGCGCTGCGATCACGCCACCGCAAAGCGGCGATCCGGCCTCGCCTTATCGTTTGGCCGATCTCACAACGCAGGTTCAATTCAACAAAGATAATTCGTTGGTGATTCGTGTGAACGGCAATGGGCGCCCGGGTGGAATTGCCGGCAAGCCGGTGGGAATTTCCAATGTTCCGGAGGCGCTGCTGCTGGAAGCCGGGCCCAACCTGAATAACTGAGCGGAAGCGGCAGGCGTTAAATTTTTTTATGCAAGAAGAAATTTAAACTTGCATTTCTGCGACACTGAAAGTATTATTAGCCCGTCAATTCAAAAAAACTCGGGCTGCTCCCGGCCCGCCTGTTGATTCCAAGAGCGCAGGTCATCAACAACAGGAGACCACAACAGTGAAATCCCCTTCAGGTTTGAGCTGGCAAGATTTCGGGGATAGCGGCAAAAGTGGAGGGAACACAAATGAGCGTCTTGATAGCAGCCTCGCTAATGCGAAGAATGGTGATGAAAAGGCCAGGGATTATTTGTGCGTATTTATTTGTAAAGTTGCTCTACGGCGCGGGTCGAGTTTGCACCTGCCTTCAGTCTATTCGAAGGAAGATTTCTCACAAGACGTCGTGATTCGATTTTTGGAGCAAGTGCAGGAGATTCGAAATTTGCGCACGTGGCTGATTCGTGTTTGTTTCTGCGTGCGCGCCGCGGCGTTTCGAAATTATCATAACAAGTATATCGTAGCTGCGGAGATTTTACCCGAGTTTCCATGGCACGAAGAGCACGGTCATGTCGAAACGCGAGAGAATACGCGGATCGATTTTGCCAGATTTTTCGACGACTTGGAGGCTCACGAACAAGACCTCGCGTATTTGCGTTTCGTTGACGATTTACCCTTCGCTGAAATCGCCGAAATGTTGGGCATGAGCGAGGGCGCGGTAAAAACCACTTGTTGGCGAATCAAGTTGCGGTTACAACGTTTGTTGAACTCTAACTTCGGGGAGGGTTTCCCAAATGTACCTCAATCGCGTCGAACATAGGGATTTGTTGCGCGCTCTTCGTTTAGAAGAAAGAATTCCGGAGCGGCTTGCGGGCCGCGCGGAGGAGCACATCAAAAGTTGCAGCGAGTGTCAAATCGTTTTAAGAAAAACGAAATCCCTCCGAAACAGCTTAAAATCTCTTCTGCAGGCCTCGCACCCGCCTGCGGAAGATCTGCTCGCTTATTTGACCCGCGAGACTTCTTCAGAAAGCCGCGGCGCCGGGGCGGATGCGGAAACGATTCGCATGCACTTGCAAGTTTGTGAATTGTGCCGGAAGCGGGCCGCGCACCTGCAAAATGAGATCAAGCAGGTGGAAAATATTATGCAGAATGCGGCCGAAGAAATGGCCTTTGAGCAAGACTACGATCTTCCACCTACTCCGTCACCCCTTTTTAGCAAACCCACAAAACGAAAATTTTTTCTGCGTCCCATACCCCGGGCGACCTTTCCCGTCGCGGTTGCTTGCGCCGTTCTTCTGTTGGTCTTTTTTCTCAGTCTCGCGTCCAAACCGGAAACCTATTCGTTGGCTAATCTTGAAAGCGATCAGCTTGATGTGCTTCCGCTCGATCGCGGGACTTTATCGGATGACGAGTTGGCGTTGTTGCTGGTGGAGGGACTTATCAATACGATAGAATATGAGAAGGCCCGGAAACAGCTCGCGGAGATCAATGAACCGGCTCTTCCTCAATTTCAGGCGCTGCGCTTTCGGCTTTGTGATCTCATGCTGACTTTGAAGTCCGCGCATCGGTCATTTGTTTATCTCTTTCCTCATTTTGAAAAATCCCAGGTGCAGCTTGGCTTGCAACGCATGGAAGCGGTTCTGAATCCTCTCGAGGCCGGCGCTCCCGGAAACGAAGCCTATTGGGGACTGGCGCACTATTATTGCGCGAAAGCTTATCTCATGTTGGAAGACAAAGACAAAGCGTTGTCTCATCTACAAGAGGCGCGTAAGACGCCTCATCAGCGCCGGCACGAAACCGATGCGCTCCTGAAAGCGCTCGGATACTCGGCGCAATAATCTCCGATATTCCCTCGTTTAGATTTTGGGCAGCGCAGTTCGAAACGCACGGACTGCGCTTCACAACCCCTCATTCCTGCCCAAAATAAAGACGAAACCTCCCTTGTGCAACCTGCGCTAAAAGCCTGCGTATCATGCCCTCGTCACGAGGTCACGGATTCCGGCGCTCGTATCGGTTCGCGAGCGTAGACTCTGCCCTTCATAATCCAGCTCTACTTTTTCACCTAATCGAGGAGATCTTCCATGCGCTTGTTACGTTCCGTGCTGCCTTTGTTTTTGCTCGCCACAACCGCCGGCTTCGCGCAGTATCAGCCTGGCGTGAATAACAACGTCACGCTGCTGGGACATCAGCACAAATACAATGTCTATTCAAACATTTGGGGCTACACTGACGCACAGGGAAATGAGTATGCACTGCTCGGCACCGATGTCGGACTTTCGATTGTGAATATCACCGATCCAACGAATCCGGTTGAAGTGGATTTCATCCCCGGCCCCGGCCCGACGGCTTGGCGCGAAATCAAAGTCTACAAAAATTTTGCTTACGTTGTCAGCGAAGGCACCGCCCCGCAAGAATTTACCGGCATTCAAGCCGTCGACCTTTCCACGTTGCCTGATTCCGGCTCGTTTTTCTACTCCTCACATTGGCCGAACGTCGGCACGCCTACGGTGCCCGCACATGCCCACAGTATCAGCGTGGATGAAGAAGGTTATCTCTACATTCAAGGCGGCAGAGCTACGGCCGGAACCGGGGGAGTAAACGGCGGCGTGCGCATCTTCAGTTTGGCCGATCCGCTCGTGCCCATTCCCGTTGGTTATTACAACCCGCGATACGTTCACGATTCGTTCGTGGCCGGGCATCTGCTCTTCAACAGCAACATCTTTGACGGCGGCCACCTTGACATCCTCGATATTACCGATCGCGCGAACCCTCGCCTAGTCACGCAACTCGTCTACCCGCAAGGCTTCTCGCACAATTCCGGCACCACGGAAGACGGCAACTATCTCATCACCACCGACGAAGTCGCGGGCTACACCGTGAAGGTGTGGGACATTCGCGTGCTATGGGACAGCGACCCGAGCAACGACGGCAACATCGAGCTCGTCGCTGAATACCTCGGCGACCCGGCGCAGATCGCTCACAATGTTCACATTCGCGGCAACTATGCTTATCTCTCGCACTACCTCGAAGGCGTGAAAGTTTTGGACATTCACGATCCGAGAGATCCGGTCGAGGTCGGGTACTACGATACCTATCCGCAAGCCGGCTCTGGTTTCAATGGCGATTGGGGCGTGTATCCGTATTTTCCCTCCGGCAACTTCGTCGTCTCCGACATCGAAACCGGCCTTTACATTTTCAAGTTCGACACCGTCGCCGCGGGCGGCGTGCAAGGCAAAATTACCAACCGCGAAACCGGCGCGTTGTTGGATAACGCTACGATTCAATTCCTCGAAGCCAACAAGAAAGTTTTGAGCGACGGCACCGGCAATTATCGTCTGCGCACCAACGCGGGCTCGCACACGCTCGTCGTTTCTCGTATCGGCTATGTCTCGGACACTCTGCGCGTGAACCTCCCCTCCGGCGCTGCGAATCTGCAATTGGATATTCCATTGCAACCGGAAAACGCATTTCTTGCCGTGGATGCGGATACCATTGCCGCCTCTGTTGCGCCCGGTTTGATTGGCCGGAAAACGTTGACGCTCAGCAACACCGGCACAGGCACGCTGCGCTATTCGTTGCGCGATATCAACGGCCCGGGCTTGGCGGTGCGACAACAAATGCCCGAAGTGAAGCTCTTGCAAGTTTTGCAACAACGGCCGCTTCGTTTGATTGAAACCGCAAATACCACTGCAAATGTTTCTACCGTCTTGACGGAAATTATTTCCGATCCTGCCGGCGACGCCTTCTTTGGGCCGCGTCCGGATATCACCGGCGTGCTCGCTGAAAAGACCGCTACCGCGATCAATCTCAAAATTAAATTCGCCCATCCCATTGACGTCGATAGCTTGATCGTCAGTCTCGCATTGGACACGGACAGCGACCCGAATACGGAAGAGCATTCGATCGGGATCTTCTTCAACGACATCGGCCCGGAGTATGACGTTATTCTCACCGCCCCCGCGATCCCTCAAGCCGGCGCTCCGGCGCGGAGCATTATCATATTCGATAATGTGCATGGCGGTGCGCCCATCACCAGAGCCGGCGCGCTTCTCATCAATCCCGACAGCTCGATTTCAGCCACGATCTTCCTCTCCGAGCTTGGCAATGATGACGGCAACATGAACGTCGTCGCCGGCGCATATCATTTTGCGCGCACGGTCAACAACAACCCGACGACTTTCGACGTTGCTCCCAATGAAGGCCATGGCACAATCGGCCTTGACCCGAACGCGGATGCGTCGTGGCTGACTGAATCGCCAGTATCGGGCACGATTTCCGGGGTCAATAGTCAAGCGATCACGCTCACTTTCAACACTACAGGCTTGGAGCTTGGAATGTATTCGGCGCTGCTCATAATCAGCTCGAACGACCCGGTGAATTTCGAAAAGATCATTCCCGTGCAATTGCGCGTGGAGCAAAACACGGCTGTGGAAGAAGAAGGCCCGCTTCCCATTTCGTTCGCGCTCTTTCAAAACCAGCCCAACCCCTTCCACGCTTCCACGCGCATCGAATACCATTTGCCCGCAGCCACGGAGGTGGCATTGCAAGTTTTTAATCTGCAAGGCCAGTTGGTGCGCACGCTCGTCGCAGGCAAACAGCCCGCGGGCCGCGGCGCGGCAACTTGGAACGGGCTTGATCAAAGCGGCGAAGTGGTTGCGAGCGGCGTCTATTTCATCGTGCTCAAAACGCCGGAGCAAAACTTCACGCGCAAGCTCGTGTTTGCGAGATAGAGTTTTCCCACTTGTTCAGCCACGGCTTGGCCGTGGCTTTTTTTTGAATCGTGTGCCGGTTCAACTATGGCTTGGCCATAGTTTTAACGAACCCCGGAGATAATCGACAAATCATTCTACAAGCCACGGCCAAGCCGTGGCTGATCAAGTTGGGAGAATGCTGCTCGACTAGTTTTTTACCGCCAAAATTATCTTTGGCATCCTCTGCCCGAATCGTTATATTCACGCACAATTTAAACTGCGATCATCACCAAAGCACAAAAGAGAATTTGCGCCAGCCCATCGAACTTCACGCTAGCAACTCCTCGGGCTTGTGGTTGCAACGCCTGCACGCCTTCGCCTTGTTCGCATTCGCAGCCTTTGTCTGCTTTTCCATTGCCGGCTCGCACATTAGCCTCGGGCTTTTGACTCTGTGCGTCTTGCATCAATTCTTTTACTCTCGCCCTCTCAAAAGAACTCCGGAAATTCCCCCCTTGAGGGGGGCAGGGGGGTGTCAAGGTTTCGCGGAGAATCAACATAATATCCTTCACCGCCTCATGAGAGTGGTATTTTCAAGCTCGGAAAAATCTGCTCTAATTCAAGAACACCCCCCTCAAGGGGGGAATGAGATGCTTGCGCCTCGCAATCATTTTCACAATCTCGCGCTCGGGTGGGAATGGCCGCTCGCAATTTTCGTAGCCGCTTGCCTCATCTCCACCGCGCTCTCCGATCTGCCCTGGGCCAGCTTTCGCAATCTCAAAAACCTGCTCACAATTCTCGGCGCATACACCGTTGCCTACTCTTTGCGCATGCATCCCGAATGGCGCAAGCCCGCATTATGGATTTTTATTCTCAGCGCAACCGGCGCAGCGCTGTGGGGCTTGATTGAATTCGGCCTCGGTCTCGCTCCGAAAGTCATGAGCACGCAATCGACAACCATGACGTGGGGCGCGATGTCGGCCATGTTCATTTTGATAACGCTCTCCGCCGCCGGCTTTACGGCCACGGCGCGCGAACGTTGGACAGCACGAATGTTTTTCATCCCGCAAATTTTTGCTTTATTCCTCAGCCTCGTGCGCGGCGCGTATGTCGGTTTCGCTGCCGGAGTCTTCTATCTACTGCACCGTCATTGGAAGCGTCTCGTGCCGGTATTGCTTGTTCTATTCACATTGGGCGCTTTGTTCGCGCCCGCTGCGGTGAAGGAACGTGTCATGAGTATCGTTGACCTGAAGCACCCTTCCATCATCGTGCGTTTCGAACAATGGAAAATCGCTACACACATCATCGCCGATCATCCTTTTTTCGGAGTCGGCTGGCACGATCTCGCAGGCCTCACGCGACAATATGCGCAGCCCGATCCGAGTTTGCCCGCCGGAATCAATGACGATGTTTTCAATATCGGCCATTATCACAGCACGTATTTTACGCTCGCGGTTTGTGGTGGACTGCTCGGGCTGGCTGCGTTTGTTTGGTTGATGATTGCCGTGTGGCGCAGCTTGGGCAATGTCGTGCGCGCTTCAACACAAACTATGAATCTCGCATTCGCCGCGCGCGCGGCCATGTTGAGTTTTCTCTTTACCGGTCTCTTCGATTGGACCTTCGGCGATGCCGAAGTCGTCACCATGTTTTGGTTTGTGATTGGACTTGGGCTTGGCCAAGCCGATGCGATCTCAAGTTCTGCTCATGGTGTTACGAGCACATCTGGAAAATTTAACAACGCAGCAATTCCCCCCTTGAGGGGGGTGTTGCTCGGGATTCTCTGCTCAGTAAGACGGATGCACAGCCCTCAAACAAGTATCGCCCTTCTTACAAACCTTGGATATAAATTCACACCCAACGACACCCCCATAATCCCCCTCAAGGGCATAGGCGTCAAGCTCAGAATTTTCGCACAGTCTAAACTCATCCCCCCGGCCCCCTTCTCTTGGGAAGAGAAGGGGGAGAACTGGTTCGAGGTTTTGAAAATCGCTTTTTCCGGAAGGAGGGAGTTCTTTCAGCGCTGGAACAGGCTTTTCTCCCCTTCTCTTTTTAAGAGAAGGGGCCGGGGGATGAGTTCGGATTGCATGGAAGCTCCGAGCTTAAGACGTATGCTCCTCAAGGGAGGAATGCTTGGGAAGCCGGGGTTATGATAAAAGCCGTCTCGCTCTTTCTCAAACAGTGGCGGCATTGGCGCGAACGCTCCGTCAATCGCCGCATCTTCGCGGCCGCGCTGCTCATCGGCGCGTGTACGCTGTTTGTGAACCTCGCCATATTCGTGCGCGAGTTGTTTGTGGCGCAGCACTTCGGCACGGGCGACGCGTTGGATGCTTTTTTGATTGCGTATCTCGTGCCTTCGTTCGCGATCAGCGTAGTGGCCGGAACCTTGGGAACGGCGTTCATTCCCGCCTATATTCAAGCGCAAGAGCGCGAGGGCAAAGACGCCGCCATGCAGCTCTTTGGCAAAGTGCAATCACTCAACTTTGTGGCGCTGTTGTTTGTTGCGATCGTGCTGGCAATTTTGGCCAAGCCGCTGCTTGCGTTGCTCGCCTCCGGTTTTCATGCGGAGAAGCTCGCGCTCACGCACGCGCTTCTCATCATTTTGTTGCCGTGCATTCTATTCAACGGCATGGCGAAAATGGCCGGCGCCGTGCTCAATGCCGGCGAGGCCTTCGTGTTGACTGCGCTTGCGCCCGTGCTCATGCCGGTGGCTGCAATCTGCGCGCTCTGGCTTGGGGGAGAACGGTTTGGCATTTACGCTCTGGCCGCGGGAACGCTCGCAGGTTTTTTGCTCGAATTTATGGCCGTGTGGCTCGCCATGCGGCGCGCGGGCATACGCTGGCGCTGGCAATGGGATGTAAAAGACGCCGCCGTGCAAAAAGTCCAAGCGCAATATCTTCCGGTCGTCGCAAGCGCGGTGTTGACCACCGGCGGCGCAGTGATCGACCAAACGATGGCCGCGATTCTCGCGCCCGGCAGTGTCTCCGCTTTGGCTTATGGCTCGAAAATCGGCGCCTTTATCACCGGCATTGGCACAGCGGGATTGAGCGCAACGGTGCTGCCGCATTTTTCGCGCATGGCAGCTTTGAGCGACTGGCGCGGCGTCCGCCATACTTTGAAAACTTACACGCGGCTGATTTTGCTCACGGCGATTCCGCTAACGATCGCGCTGTTCATTTTCTCCGAGCCTTTGGCAGGGTTGATTTTCGAGCGCGGCGCTTTCACTCCCGCGGATACGAAGCTGGTCGGCAGAGTGCAGGCCTATTATCTCTTGCAATTGCCGTTCGCCGCCTTGGGAGTGCTCGGCGTGCGGCTGCTCAGCGCGCTGCAGCGCAATCAAATTCTCCTGCTGATCACCGCCATCAATTTGAGCCTCAAGGTCGGCGCCAACTATGTGCTCATGCAGAGCCTCGGTGTTGCGGGCATCAGCTTGGCGACCAGTTTGGTTTTCGCCCTCTCGCTCGGCTTGATTTTTTATTTTGCCTTGAAATATTTGCGCGCGCAATTTTTGCGGGAGCACGATGAAAGCTGAATTAGACGCGGCACAAGCTTGCCGCCAAAACGAAAAAATTTGGGAATTTTATCAAAACGAAGGCCAAGCCGCCTTCGCGCTTTCCACGCCGCGTTTTGAGCGCCTCCTCAAAGACCTGGCGCGTAGAGCTGCAGGCTCGCGCCCGGTGATTTTGAATATCGGCGCGGGCAACGGCTATTTGGAAGAATTGGCCTTGCAACGCGGTTGGAAAGTGCATTCGCTTGATCCCGATGCGCGGACCGTGGCGCGTTTGCTGGAAAAGAGAATCAATGCGCAGCAAGGCTACATCGAGCATCTTCCTTATGCCGATGCGATCTTCGATTTCGTCGTGGCTTCGGAAGTGTTGGAGCATCTCACTACCGCGCAGCGTCGCATCGGCCTTGCTGAAGTTGCACGCGTGTTGCAACCGTGCGGGTGGTTTCTCGGCACCGTGCCCTACAATGAAGATTTGCGCGGCAATCAAGTGCTCTGCCCGAAATGCGGAGAGCTCTTTCATCGCTGGGGGCATCAAGCATCGTTCACGCTTCCCGGCATGCGCGCCGAGCTGGCTGCAACGTTCGCGAAGATCACCATGAAAAGAACCGCCTTTATTTCACTCAAAGGCCGCTCGTTATTCGGTGTTGTGCAAGGCCTGGTTCGCATGCTGCTCGCACGTTGCGGCGTCGCCATCTCTGGGCCGAGCATTTACTTTTTCGCGCGAAAGGACTAGGCCGTGGCCGAGTTGTTGGCAAAAACCGCGGGCGCGGGCTCTTCCTGGCAATATCAATTTACCGTGTTCACGCCGGCTTATAACCGCGGCCACACTTTGCCGCGTGTCTACGAAAGCCTGTGCGCGCAAACCTTTCGTGATTTTGAGTGGTTGATCGTCGACGACGGCTCGACGGACGGCACCGCAGAGTTGGCGACCGCGTGGAAAAATCAAGCTTCTTTCCCGGTGCGATATTTCTTTCATGAAAACGCCGGCAAGCACGTCGCTTTCAATCGCGGCGTGCGCGAAGCCCGGGGTGAGCTGTTTTTGGGCGTCGATTCCGACGACGCTCTCGTTCCCGAAGCTTTGGAGCGCTTTCTTTTTCATTGGAACGCCATCCCGCCCGCGCAGCGCGCGCAATTTTCGGCCGTCACCGCGCTTTGCAAAGATCAACACGGCAACCGCATCGGCACGCGCTTTCCTTTCGATCCCACGGATTCGGATTCACTCGAGATGCAATATCGCTACAAGGACAAAGGCGACAAGTGCGGATTTCAGCGCACCGAAGTTTTGCGCCGCTTCCCTTTTCCGGAAATGCCCGGCTGCACTTTTATGCCCGAGTCGATCGTGTGGCACAAGATCGCCAAAGAATACCGGGCCCGTTTCGTGAATGAAGAGCTTCAGATCGTATTCTTGGGCGGCGCGGATCAATTATCGAAACGGCCGGCGCACCGGGTTGCGGCTGGCCGCAAATGTTATTACTTGCACGTGCTCAATGAAGAGCAGGATTGGTTTTGGCATGCGCCGTTCGCTTTTCTGAAAGCCGCGCTACAATTTGCCCGCTATTCGTTTTTATCGCAGGAGACCGCCGCGGCGCAATGGCAAAAGCTCGCCAATCTTCCGGCAAAATTTCTGTGGGTGCTAGGAGTTTTGTCCGGCGCCGTGCTCGCACGAATTGATCTATGGAAAAATACATGAGTCTGCACGCCCGAGAAGTCGCCTCCGGCGCGCGCTTCGCGTTCGGCAAAAACTGGCGCGAGTTTCTCTCTGCGTTGAATGAAGAACGCATCGCCAAAGCCGAAGCCTCGCTCCAACTCATGCTGGCAGAAAAAAAATTGCAGGGAAAGAGCTTTTTGGATATCGGCAGCGGCAGCGGCTTGTTCAGCCTCGCCGCGCGGCGTTTGGGCGCGCGCGTGCATTCGTTTGATTATGATCCCGATTCGGTCGCGTGTACGCGCGAACTGAAGCGTCTCTATTTCGCCGAAGATGCGAATTGGCAAATCGAAACCGGTTCGGCGTTGGATCAAAATTATCTTGACACGCTCGGCACGTTCGATATCGTTTACTCCTGGGGCGTGCTGCACCACACCGGCGCGATGTGGCAAGCGTTGGAGAATGTGCACGCGCTCGTTGCGCCGCACGGCAAATTATTTCTCGCGCTCTACAACGATCAACATCGCGCCAGTCGCCGTTGGTTGTGGGTGAAGAAAACTTATAATCGTCTGCCGCGTGGTTTGAAGTTCATCATCTTCTGTCCCGCGTTCGCGCGCCAATGGGGCCCGACGATGATTCGCGACCTCTTGCGCGGCAAGCCCTTTCACACGTGGCGTACTTATGGCTCCGAGCGCGGCATGTCTGCCTGGCGCGACGTGAAAGATTGGATCGGCGGCTATCCCTTCGAAGTTGCCAAACCCGAAGAAATTTTTTCGTTCTATCGCCAACGCGGCTTTGAATTGCTGCAGCTCAAAACCTGCGGCGCAGGCCGAGGGTGCAATGAGTTTGTGTTTCAAAGAAAACTTGCAGCGCATTAGCATTGTTCTCGTTCCCAACTCTGTTTAAAATTTTAAATTGAAAATTTGCAATTTAAAATTTGCAATGCTTTTTTATGATCAATTACCTCCACAGCTTCTTGCACCGTCCCGAGCGCGGTTGGGATCCCGTGCCCGCCGCGCACGCACAAAAGTATGCGGAGGAACAATGGCAACATTTCGGAGCAGCGCAAGCGCTCGTCGCCGAATTGGAGCAGCGCCTCGGCGGTCTGCAAAGCAAACATGTGCTCGATCTCGGCGCAGGTCCAGGACATTTCAGCGTCGCGTTTGCGCAGCGCGGTGCGCAGGTTACTTGGCACGACCTCAGCGCGGGTTATCAACGCATCGCGCAACAACGCGCGCAGCAAACCGGCGTCACTCTCACTTACGCGCTCGGTTATTTGGAGAGTGCACGGCGTTGGCGCGTGCAGCCTTTTGATCTCGTATTCAATCGTCTCTGTTGGTGTTATTGCATGAACGATCTCAGCTTCGCGCGTGTGATCTATAAACTGCTCAAGCCCGGCGGCGCGGCTTATATCGACAGCAACACGCCGCGCTTTGATCCCGACCGCGAGCGCCGCTGGTGGCAATACGCGCTCAATGAATATTCCGGATTGAAGATCGGCCATCCGCATCCGCCTCATGGCCGCATCGCGCGCTTGCTGCAACGCTTTCTGCACGACGATCTCGTGCTCGATTATACCTCGGAGTTGAACGACAAAATCTTTTTTGTTAAGAGCAAAGCCGCAAGATGAGCGCCCGTTATCTGCTCCGCTTCGATGACATATGCCCGATCATGAATTGGCAAGTCTGGCGCGAGATTGAAGCAGCTTTGCTCTCTCATCAAATCAAGCCGATTCTCGCCGTCGTTCCGGATAATCGCGACCCTAAATTGCAAGTTGACGCGCCGCGCGAAAATTTTTGGGAAGAAGTGCGGCGCTGGCAAAGCTTGGGATGGACCATCGGATTGCACGGCTATCAACATCTTTACGTCACGCAGCAAGCCGGCATCATCGGACTCAACCATCGCAGCGAGTTTGCCGGCCTCTCTGCGCTTGAGCAGCAGGAGAAACTGAAGAATGCGCTCGCCATTTTTCAACGCGAGCACGTTACACCGGAAGTGTGGATCGCACCCGCACACTCGTTCGATGAAGCCACGATTGACGCGCTGCACAAGCTTGGCGTGCGTGCAATCAGCGACGGCTTCTTCCTTTATCCGCATCGCGACGATCTCGGCATGTTCTGGCTGCCGCAACAACTCTGGCGCTTTCGCAAATTGCCGTTCGGCGTGTGGACGCTTTGCTTACATCACAATCATTGGACGCCGCAAGCGTTGGCGCGTTTTCGCGCGATGATCGAAGCGCATCGGCGCTCTTTCACAAGTTTTGAAGAAATGAAAAATGAATATGAGCATCGCGAGCGCGCTTGGCATGATCACATCACGGCAAGCGCTTGGCGCGCGGCGCTGCGGTTCAAACTCGCGTTGCAGCGCAGCGATTCTAATCTAAATGCCTTCCTTTAAATGTCATTCTGGAAGAACCTTCCCTCGCACTTGGCGCAACTCCCAATGCTAACTTTGTTCCCAGCACTAGGGAAGGTTCCTACGGAATGACATTGCGAGCAGGGTGCTTGATCATTCCTTCTTATGATTCGTCTTTGCTTCTTGATTCGCCAGCTCAACCTCGGCGGCGCGCAGCAGCAGTTGCTCGCGCTCGCTCACGGGCTTGATCCCGAAAAGTACAAGCTGACGATTCTGACCTTTTATAGCGGCGGCTTGTTGAGCGCCCGGCTCGCCGAATTGCCGCGCGTCAATTATATCAGCTTGAATAAAGGCAGCCGTTGGGATTTGCTCGGATTCTTTTTTCGGCTCGCGCGCCACGTTCGCAAAATTCGCCCTCACATCTTGCACGGCTATCTCGGCGTTTCGAACGTGCTTGCGGTTTTGTTGAAACCGCTGCTCCCTAAAACGCGCATCGTGTGGGGCGTGCGCGCGTCGGACATGGATTGGAAGCAATACCCTTGGCACGAGCGTTTCGTTTTTAATCTACAACGCTCGCTCGCGCGCTTTGCCGATCTCATCATCGTCAACTCGCAAGCCGGTTTCGACTTCCTGCGTGGGCGCGGATTCCCCGAGCGGAAGCTGCTCGTGATTCACAACGGTATTGACACGCAACGCTTTCTTCCGAACGCAGAAGCGCGCCGAGGTTTGCGCAGCGAATGGCAGGTGCGCGACAACGAAATTCTCATCGGCCTCGTCGCGCGCCTCGATCCGATGAAAGATCATTTCACCTTTCTATATGCCGCTGCGCTACTAGCACGAGAGCGTGATGAGGCGCGTTTTATCTGCCTCGGCGACGGCCCGAAAGAGTATCAGCACTCTCTGCAAGCGCTCGCGGAAGAGTTACAACTGCATGCGCGTTTGATGTGGAGCAACGGTCGTGACGACATGCCCGCAGTTTACAACGCGTTTGATCTGCTTGCTTCAAGCTCGGCTTACGGCGAAGGCTTTTCAAATGTCATTGGTGAAGCCATGGCGTGCGGCGTGCCTTGCGTTGCTACGGATGTCGGCGATTCCGCGCGGATCGTCGGCGCAACCGGCGCCCTCGTCGCGCCCGCCAATCCGCGTGGATTGGCGGCTGCGTACCAACGCATTCTCGACGAAACGCCGGAGCAGCGCCGCGCACGCGGCGAGCACGCGCGGCAACGCATAGTTGAAAATTTTTCTACTACGGCACTCGTGCAGAAAACTTCAGAAGCTTTGACGAATTTGCTAGCCGGCATTTGAAGCCCACGTGTGCAATGCCGTTTTGATGAATTTCGATTTTTAAATTCGGTAATCGCGCTTCCCTTAAACATGTCATTCAGAAGGAAACTTTTTCAGTTCCAGGCACGAACGCCCGTGCTTAAAAAGGTTCCTTCTGAATGACATCGTTAGGGAACATACGTCGTTGAACACTTCCCGCTTTCAGCTCGGTTTGAACCGTGATCAAACTCGTCCACATCATCACCACACTGAACACTGGCGGCGCGGAGATGATGCTATACAAATTACTCGCTCGCATGAAGCGCGAGCGCTTCCACAACACGGTGATCGTGCTTGCGCAAAACGGCAGCGTGGGAGAGAAAATTCAAGCGCTCGGCATTCCCGTACACGCGCTCAATATGAGGCGCGGCGCGCCCAATCCAATGGCGGTTCTCAAACTCGCGCGCTGGTTGCGGAAGCTCAACCCCCAAGTGATTCAAACGTGGATGTATCATGCCGATTTGCTCGGCGGCTTGACCAATCAACTCGCAACGCGCGCGCCGCTGGCGTGGGGCATTCGTCATAGCAACCTCGATCCGCAGCACAACAAGCGCGGCACGCTGCTCGTTGCAAAGGCCTGCGCTCGGCTTTCTCGAAAATTACCGGCTCGCATCGTGTGCAACTCCGAAGCCGCGTGCGCAAATCATATCGCATTCGGATATGATGCGAGCAAGATGCTCGTCATTCCAAACGGCTTCGATCTCTCGACTTTTCAACCGAATCCCGAAGCGCGTCTTTCCGTGCGCCGCGAGTTGGGTTTGCCAGAGCAAAGCATGCTCATCGGCCTCGTGGGAAGATTCGATCCGCAAAAAGATCATCGCAATTTTATCGAAGCCGCCGGCCTCTTGCATAAAAATTTTGCCGACGCTCATTTCGTGTTATGCGGCGAAGGGATCACGCAAGAGAATGAACCGTTGATGAGTTGGATGAAAGCTGCTGCGCTTGAAGAAAATTGCCATTTGCTCGGCCGTCGCGACGACGTTCCGCGTTTGCTTGCGGCGTTTGATATTGCAACCTCTTCTTCTTTGGGCGAAGCGTTTCCCAATGTCATCGGTGAAGCCATGGCGTGCGGCGTTCCTTGCGTCGTTACGAATGCCGGAGACTCTGCAATGATTGTGGGCAGCACGGGGCGCATCGTTCCTGTGCAGAATGTGGCTGCGCTCGCCGAAGCGTGGCGCGAATTGCTTTCACTCAACGAAGAAGAGCGCGCGCGATTGGGCCAAGCCGCGCGTGCGCGCGTGCAGGAGCATTTTGATTTGGAGGTGATTGCGAGGCGATACGAAGAACTTTATGAGAACGCAACGCAACCTCCGCTCATTAAAAATTGAAGGCAACTTCTCCTCAATTGTCATTCTGTAAGAAACTTCCCTCGTGCTCGGAAGTGTACCAAATTCTAGAGAAGATCCTTGCAGGATGACAGAATTGAAGAAGAGCATTGCTACACATCAATAGAGAGCTTTACGAAACTGGATGGAATCACGTGTGCGGCATAACCGGCTTCATTGAACCCAAACGCGAGCGCAGCAACGACGAACTGTGCGACCTCGTCACGCGCATGGCGACGACGCTGCAACATCGCGGGCCGGATGATTCCGGCGTTTGGGTGGATGCGGCGGCGGGCATCGCGCTCGGCCATCGCCGTTTGTCCATCATCGATCTCTCGCCGCTCGGCCATCAACCCATGCTCTCTGCGGACGGTCGCTACCTCATCATCTTCAACGGCGAGATTTATAATTTCCGCGCGTTGCGTGAAGAGCTGGAAAGTTTGGGCCACAAGTTTCGCGGCCATTCCGACACTGAAATCATGCTCGCAGCCTTTGTGCAATGGCCGGTGCAAGCGGCGCTGCAACGCTTCAATGGCATGTTTGCGTTTGCGCTTTGGGATCGTCATGAGCGAAATTTATACCTCGCGCGTGATCGCATGGGCGAGAAGCCGATGTATTACGGTTGGCAAGGCCACACGTTTTTATTCGGCTCGGAATTAAAAGCGCTGCGCGAGCATCCGAGCTTTCGCAACGAAGTCAATCGCGAAGCGCTCACCCTCTTTCTGCGTTACAGCTACATTCCGGCGCCTTATTCCATCTACACCGGCATTCATAAACTTCCTGCTGGCACGCTGCTCAAACTCGATTGTTCGCAAGCGCAAGTTGCGTTGCCGCAACCGGAAGCATATTGGTCTTTGCGCGAGGCAGTACAAACCGGTGTAGCGCAGGCATCCTGCCTGCAGACTGGAAGTCTGCGTTACGATGTCAATGAAACGATTGTGCAATTCGACGAGCTTCTGCGCGAGGCTGTCAAACTGCGCATGGAAGCGGACGTGCCGCTTGGCGCATTCCTTTCGGGTGGGATTGATTCTTCCACCATCGTCGCGCTCATGCAAGCGCAAAGCTCTCGCCCGGTGAAAACGTTCACGATGGGATTTCACGAAAGCGGTTATAATGAGGCCGAACACGCAAAAGCGGTTGCGCAGTACCTCGGCACGGAGCACACCGAGCTTTACGTCACGCCCGAAGAAACGCGCGCCGTGATTCCGCGTTTGCCCATGATGTACGACGAACCCTTCTCTGACTCTTCGCAGATTCCAACTTTTCTCGTGGCGCAGCTCGCGCGGCGACACGTGACCGTGAGCCTTTCCGGCGACGGCGGCGACGAGCTTTTCGCAGGCTATAAACATTATCAAGCCGGACAAAAAATTTGGAGTAAAATCAAATGGCTTCCGGCTTCGGCACGCCAAACGGTTGCGCGTGCGATCCAAAGTATTCCGGCTGGCGCATGGACAACGAGTTTTGGGTGGATGAAAAACACGATCGCAAAGTATGGCCGCCCCGGTGCGGTCGGCGACAAAATGCACAAAGTCGCGGAAGTCTTGGCGATTGCGCACGAAGCAAATTTTTATCAAATGCTGATCTCGCACTGGAAAGAACCGGAGCAGATCGTTATCGGAGGCCGCGAGCCATGCGCAGCTTTTGTCGATCCACAACAGCAAATTGCTTTGCCGAGCTTCATGCACCACATGATGTACACGGATGCCGCGATTTATTTGCCCGACGACATCCTCGTGAAAGTTGATCGCGCGAGCATGGCTGTGAGCTTGGAAAGCCGCGTGCCATTGTTGGATCATCGCGTGGTCGAGTTCGTATGGCGAGTGCCGCTGGCAATGAAGCTGCGCGAGGGCAAAACCAAATGGCTGCTGCGCCAAGTTTTGTACAAGTATGTTCCTCCGGCCTTGATCGAGCGCGAGAAGATGGGCTTCGGCGTTCCCATTCATGAATGGCTGCGCGGCCCTCTGCGCGAATGGGCAGAGGCATTGTTGGATGAGCGGCGACTGCAGCAAGAAGGCTTTTTTCATCCGCAGCCGATTCAACAGAAATGGCAAGAGCATCAGCGCGGCGAACACGATTGGCAATATTATCTATGGGACGTGCTCATGTTTCAAGCGTGGCTCGAAGAGTGGGGGAGAAGGTGAAGCGTCGCTTGTTGTTCGTCGTCACCGAGGATTGGTATTTCTGCTCGCATCGTTTAGCGTTAGCATGCGCGGCGCGCGATGCGGGTTACGAAGTTTGGGTCGCCACGCGCGTTGATCAACATGAACAAACAATTCGCGCGGAAGGCTTTCAGCTCGTGCCGTTGCAAATGGAGCGCAGCAGCTTGAGCTTGCGCAGCCAATATCTCGCATGGCGCGAACTCACGCGCGTGTATCGCGAAGTGAAGCCCGACATTGTGCATCACGTTGCGCTCAAGCCTGTGCTCATTGGCTCCATGGCGGCGCAGCGTGCAAAAGTTCCGGCGGTGGTGAATGCGCTCGCGGGACTCGGCTTTGTGTTCGCAAGCGAAAGTCGACAAGCGCGAGCCTTGCGCCCGTTTATTCGCGCGTGGTTTCGCCATGTTTTGAATCGCGGCAACAGCCGGCTCATCTTGCAGAATCCCGATGACGCACACATGTTCGTTAAGAACAAGCTCGTCACTGCCGAACGCATCGTGATGATTCGCGGCTCGGGCGTGGATGTTCGTCATTATCACGTTTTGCCGGAGCCAGAGGGCGTGCCCACCGTCGCGCTCGTTGCGAGGATGCTGCGTGATAAAGGCATCGTCGAGCTCGTTGAAGCCGCGCGTTTGTTGCGCGCGCAAGGCCGCGCAGTGCGTATCATTCTCGCCGGCGGGCTTGATGAACTCAATCCCAGTTGTTTGCACGAAAAAGAAATTCGTGCCTGGGAACATGAAGGTTTGGTGGAATGGTGGGGCGAGGTGGAAGACGTGCGCACCGTGTGGGCGCAAGCGCACCTCGCCGTGTTGCCTTCTTATCGCGAAGGCCTGCCGAAAAGTTTGCTCGAAGCCGCGGCTTGCGGCCGCGCATTGATTGCGGCCGACGTCCCCGGCTGCCGCGAGATTGTGCAGCATGAGAAGAACGGCTTGCTCGTGCCCGCGCGCACGAGCGCGCCGTTGGCAACCGCGATTGGAAGGTTGCTCAATGATACTGCGATGCGCGCGCGCATGGCGAGAACCGGGAGAGAGTTGGTGGAGAGAGAATTTGCGCAGGCAAAAATTCTGGCCGAGACCTTAACGCTTTATGAAAAACTCGTTTGGCCGTGTCTTGGCGACTGACTATTTACACGCAGTGCGGCTTGATTTCTAACGTTCCTCAAATTGTCATTCTGGCAAGAACCTTCCCTCGCGCTGGCACCAATTCCTGGTTAGATGCCTGCCGAGCGCAAGGGAAGTTTCTTCCAGAATGACATTGCCAAAAAGCGCATCATGAATAACCGCTGAAGCAGCCGATGAGATGCTAATCGTTACGGCGTCACCTGCATGATGCGGTTCTCTTGAAACGTGTTGCTGCCGTTGAAATCTTCCCACGGCTTGTTGAAATAATAAATCGTGTTGCGGTCGAATTTGTTTTGTTCGGAACCGGCGCTGGTTTGAATGCCGACGCCGAAGCGGTTGAGGAAATTGTGCGCCACAAAATCGTTTCGGGGACCGGCCGGGCCTTCGCCAGAAGCGGGATTGTAGCAAATGCCCAGCAGCCCGTTCGCGCCGGCCCCGACCGTGTTCCGAACGATGGTGTTGTTAAAACTGTTGCCGCCACGCACGAAGATGCCGAGGTTGACGTGACGATAGCTGTTGCCGACGATGAAGTTGCTGTAGCTGTTGACCAGCAGCACGCCGATTTGCGGCGGAATGCCGGCCGGCGGATTCGCGACTTCGTCGCCGCCGAGCAGATTGACGTTTTTAACCGCAGAGTGGCTGCTCCCGAGCAACACGGTTCCGACGCCGAACGTGCGCAGATGGCCGTTGCGCGCCAACACGTGATTGACGCCATTCAACACGAGGCCTCGGCCCGCTTTATTTCCCGGCCCAGCAATCGTGTGGCCGCCGAGATTCAGCAGCACGAAATCGGATTGAATCACGATGCCGTCCACGGCCGCGGAAAAATTATTGGCCACGCGATAAATCCCCGGAGAGGTGATCACAGTCGGGCCCGTAATTTCCGTGGCGTTGGATTTGGCGAGGCTGTTGGCCGAAAGGCGGGCGAGAATTTCCGCTTCCAATTTCGTTTCGAAGCCGTCGCCGGCGGCGAGCGTCGCGCTTTCATCACTCGCAGCAGGCGCTTGCACCGGGCTTTCTTTTTGACAAGCCGTGACGAGCAACAGCGCGCACGACAACGCGGCGAGCAAAAACTTTGCGGGTTTCACATGGTGTTACCTCCATGCGGTTGGGTGAGAGTTATTGTGAATGATCAACACTCGCAATAAACAAAAACCGAATCACGGAAGTATCACGCGAGAATCAAAAAAGATTAAAACCGTTGCGCCGTTTTCAAATCAAAGCTGATAGTCGTGCCGGCATTGAGCTCGCTGTGCGCGGTGATATTGCTCTCGTGCAATTCGAGAATGCGCTTCGCGATGGCCAATCCCAAGCCGGCGCCGCCGGCTGCGCGGCCGCGGCTTTTTTCCACGCGATAAAAACGCTCGAAAATGTTGGGCAGATCTTCCGCGGGAATGCCGCAGCCCGTGTCCGACACGGAGACCTGCACCGTGCCGTTGCCGCGGTTTCGCAGCGTGACTTGCACGCAACCGGCTTCGGGCGTGTAACGCAGCGCATTGTCGATCAAATTCGACAGCGCGCGTTCGAGCAGGCCGAGATCGGCATGCACCAGCGGCGAGTCTTCGCAGGGCGCGATTTGCAGCGCGATCTTCAAACGCTCCGCTTGCGGCTGGAATTTCAAGACCACGTCTTGCGCCAATTCCGCCAGCGGGAAAGGCTCGAAGCGCGGTTGCACTTGCTGCGCGTCGAGCTTGGAAAGCTCGAACAGCTCGCTCACCAGCGTGCCGAGCATTTGCGTGTTGTCCAAAATGATTTGCAGATAGCGCCGCCGTTCCTCGGGAGAGAGTTTTTCATCTTTGATCAAAATCGTTTCCAAGTAACCTTGCAAGGAAGCGAGCGGGCTGCGCAGATCGTGCGAGACGTTGGCCACCAGCTCGCGGCGCAGCGTGTCCGTGCGTTTCAGCTCCGCCATGTTCGCCACGATGGTGTCGGCCATGTGATTGAACGCGTGGGCCATTTCTCCGACTTCATCGCGCGAGCGCAGCGGAATGCGCTCCTCATAATTTCCGGCGGCGAACTTTCGCACCACGGCCGTCACCTTATGAAAGCGCCGCGTGAGCAGCGCGAACAACATCAGCCCCAGCGCGCCGGTGAAAACCATGATCGCTAGAAAGCTCGCCGAGCTGGTGCGCATGATGTAGCTCTCTTTGACCATCTCGGCCGCGGAATCGAACTGCTCGCCGCCGAGAATGACGTAAAGATAACCGTCCACTGCGCGGCCGATTTTGAGCGGGGCCGCGGAAAAAATTTTCTGCCGGCCCGCGTGGCGCGGATCGTCTCCCATAATCGGCATGTCGTCGTGCGTGGTTAGAAATTGCCGCACCGGCGCCAGGTTTACGTATGTGCGCTGCATGGTTTTGCCCGGCTCCGCAAAGAACGCCAGAACCTTGCCTTCGCCGTCGAGCAAATAAATCTCGACGCGCGGATTCATCACCATCATATAGTGCATGGTGTGCTCGATCTCGCCGTATGCGATGCTGTCCTGGAGAAACGGGCGAAACTCTTTGGCGAGATCGCGCGCGAGATTGACGTTGAGTTTTTGATCCGACTCGCTCACGAAAGCCATGGAAGAGCGCAGCGCCACGAAGGTTTGCACCGCGCCCAACAGCGCGAGCAGGAGCAGGAAAACCGCGGAGATTCTCCCGTACAAGCTGTGCCAGAGTTTGGTCACGTCGCGCTCTCCTCGGTTTCGGCGAAGCGATAACCCACGCCCCAAACGGTTTGAATGTATTTCGGCTGCGCCGGGTCTTTTTCGATTTTGCCGCGCAAGCGGTTGATGTGAGAATTGACGGTGTGCTCGTAGCCTTCGAATTGATGGCCCCAAACCAAATCGAGCAAAGCGCTGCGGCTGTACGCGCGTCCGGGATGCGAGGCGAACAGCGCGAGCAAGTCAAATTCTTTGGCGGTCAATTCCACGTTATGGCCGGCGAGAGTGACTTTGCGCTTGCCGAGATGAATCACCACGTCGTCGAACGCCAATTCCTCCGGCGCGGCGCGTTTGTTCGCCGTGTCCTGTTCCGCCTCGCGCCGGCGCAACAACGCTTTGACGCGCGCCATCAATTCGCGAATGCCGAACGGTTTGGTGAGGTAATCATCCGCGCCCAATTCCAGGCCCAGCACTTTGTCGAACTCTTCGGCCTTCGCGGTGAGCATGAGAATCGGCACCAGCGCATTTTCCGCGCGCAGCCGCTTGCACACCGTTAGGCCGTCCAGCCCCGGCAGCATGAGATCGAGAATAATCAAATCATAATCGCGCTGCAAGGCGCGCTGCAAACCGGAGCCGCCTTCGTTCGCGCGCTCGAGCTCATAGCCCAAATCTTTCAAATGAATCTCCACCAGGTCGGCGACGTGCGGATCGTCTTCGATGATGAGTATTTTGGGGGCTTTCGTCATGCGGCGAGTATACAAAAAGCTTTTGAAAAAAGTATCACGAAAGAATAAAATTTTGAGATTGCGCCGTTTGGTTCTGGCGTGACGGCGCTTGAAAATGACAATTGCAATCTTGATGAGAATTGCTAAATTGCCAATAGTGCGTTTTGCTTTTAACCTCCACTTTCTATCACTGCGCCAACTTTTTTGATCAAAACCGAGACTCTACCCCTGAACGATTTTACTTACGTGCAAGCATTGAAACGACGGGATCGCTGTCTACTAAAGTCAAATAATCAAGGTCATCCAAGAACAGCCGGAGGATAGCGCGTATGATGAAATCCTCCGTGAGCTGACTTTCTCACGAATGATTGAAAATGGCCTCCGCGATTCCGATAATCAAAACTTGATCGACAATAACGAAATGCAGCGGAGAATAAAAGCACATAGCTCAATTACCCTTTTTCAATGTTGAATTAAGCGATGACACCTTATCGAATCGTGCTAGATACCAACGTTTTGATTTCGGGCTTGCGTTCCAAGCTTGGTGCGTCTTACAAGCTGTTGACTATCCTCTAAGACGAGCGCTGGCAGATAAACGTTTCTACGGCTCTTGTTTTTGAATATGAGGAAATACTCAAACGTGAACGCGATGCATTGGGATTGAGCTTGCATGATATTGACGATCTTCTGGACGGCCTTTGCTCAATTGCAAGCCTGCGTAGTATTTTCTATTTGTGGCGACCAATGGCCAGCGATCCAGACGATGATTTTTTGATTGATCTTGCGGTGGAAGCGCAGGCCGATTTTATCATCTCATTCAACAAAAAGGATTTGAAGCAAGTGGAAAGATTTGGTATCGTAGTCTTGACACCCAAAGAATTTCTTCAAAGAGTAGGAGAAACCCAATGATCACTCTCAATGCCCAGATCCCAGACTCTTTGTTTAAACAAGCTCAACACCTATCACAACGGGAAAATTTGCCGCTCGATCAATTCGTCGCGATTGCCTTATCCGCACAAATATCGGCTTGGACGACCAAGGATTATTTGGAAGAACGCGCCAAGCGAGGCAGTTGGGAAAAGTTTCAAAAGGTTTTGGCGAAGATTCCTGAGATTGAGCCGGAAGAGCGCGATCGGCTTTAGCTCATGATAACATGATGCGCGCACTTTTGATTTCACGGTGAAAACTTTTGACCGCGTACTCTTTCTCGCTTATTACTTCCCTCCTCTCGGCGGCGGGGGCACGCAGCGTACTTTGAAGTTTGTGCGCTATCTCCCCGAGTTTGGCTGGCAGCCGCACGTGCTCACGGTGCGCGACGCGCATTACCTCGTGAACGATAAAAGCTTGCTGCAAGATATTCCGCCCGATCTCCCCATCACAGCGACTCCCGCCTTTCTGCCCGCGCGTTTTTTTCGCAAAGCGCTCAACCATCCACCACGAGCTTCGAACGAAATACAGAGCGTCATGCTGCGCGCATTCTCTTTCACCAAAAAACTTTTTTACTCCTTCTGCTTCATCCCAGACGAGCACATCGGCTGGCTGCCTTTCGCCCTGCGCGCGGGAAAAAGACTGCTGCGCCAACGCGATTTTAAAATCATCTATTCGAGCGGCCTGCCGAACACTGCGCACCTCATCGCGCAGCGTCTCGCGCGAAAAACCGGCAAACCCTGGGTTGCAGACCTGCGCGATCTGTGGGATCAATATCCCGAAAGCTACAACCCTTTTGGCTGGAAGTGGCGAAGCCGGTTGGACGATTGGCTCGAACGCCGCGTGCTCGCGCGCGCCGATCATCTCATCGTGGTTTCCGATGAAATGAAGCGGCAGCTTCTGCAAAAACTCCCCGCGCTTTCTGCGGAACGCATCACCGTCATCACCAACGGCTACGATCCGAATGACTTCGTTAGCGTCACGCCGATACGCGCGCCCAATCGTTTTGTGTTATTGCACAGCGGCACGTTGTTTCAATGGCGCACCCTGCAGCCGATTCTCCATGCCATGCAGCTCTTGTTTCAAAATCATCCGGAATGTCGCGCGCAATTTTTGTTGAAGCTGCTCGGCATTGTGCCCGCAGCAGAGCGCGAGGCGATTCGCCAAGCTGGCTTTTCTGAGCAAGTAGAAACCCTCGACTACTTGCCTTATCGCGAAGCGCTCGCGCACGTGCGCGGCGCGGACCTATTGCTGTTGCTCATCGGCAACCTCCCGTATGCGGCCAACATGCTCACGAGCAAATTGTTCGACTACCTCGGCGCGCAACGGCCCATTCTAGTGATCGGGCCTAAAGGCGAGATTCACAAATTTATCGAGCGTGAGCAACTCGGCGTGGCATTCGAAGCGAACGAAGCGGCCCTTATCGCAGAAACACTCTCGCGCTGGATGCGACAATGGCGCGCGCAGGAGCTGCCCGATGGCAAAACCGCCGCGCCTGATTATCAAAGGCGCCACTTGACGGAAAGGCTCGCGACGATATTCGAGGCCGTGACTGCGCGCCATACACATAACCCGGACGAACTGCAGCCAAAAAAGAATTTTGTAAGCGGGTTTAGCGGATTGAGCGGATACGGAACAGGTTCATCCGATTGATCCGTTAAATCCGCTTACAGAAAAGTTTTTGCTTTTAAAGCAAAGAGGCCGCTTTTATTACTCAGAGCAAAATCTAGGTTACACTTTCCCTCCTCGCCTGTCATTCAGGAGGAATCTTTTTACGCGCTGGAGATACTGCCGAGCGCTTAAAAAGATTCCTTCTGAATGACACTAGAAGCGCGGAGTATAACCTATTTTGTGCTCGGAGTAGTAATAGATCACGACTTGACTTTGCCGCTGCGCCTCTTTATCCTATTGCCATGCAAACTTCCGGTTTGACTTCGATGCCTCACGGGACAATATTTTGGCGAGAAGCAAAAAAAATCTGGCCGCTGCTTCTCGCGCTCGCCGCTTTTTATTTTCTGCCCTATTCCTCGATTGACCCCGGTCTCCGCGCCGAAGAAAAATTTTTTTCGATGTACCATCGCTTTGCCGGCTTCCTCAGCGGGTGGGAGGTTTTGCTCATCATCGCCGGCGGAACGCTGCTCGTGCATGCTCTGCTTGCCGGCAATGTGCAATTGACTTTGGGCAAGCTTGATAGCGCGCCCGCATTGTTTCTGCTCTTTGCCATTGCGCTCGCGCTCGGCTTGTTGCACGTCGATGGCAGCCTCTTGAGCTACGGCACGACGGAAATAAAACGCAGCGTCATCGCTTTCCTGCCGATCTTTTATTTGGTCGTGATGTATCTTCTAGTGATGAACTTTCTCCCAAACGAAATCGCGGCGCAAGCCCTCTTGCGCGCCCTCACGATCTTGACGACGCTCTTGGCGACTTACGGGCTCATTCGACTTGCGCTCATTTTGCAAGGCCGCCTCGTTACCATGTGGCCGTTCGGTTTGCCCATCGTGCTCTACGATCAAATGGTGATGCTCTATCCGCTCATCTTCACCATCGCCGCGCTGGCGTTGTTCAATATCTCGAATCGCGACGCGCGCCGGCGTTGGTATCATGGGCTATTGTGGAGCGTGCTCGTCACGTTCATTCTCATCAGCGCGCGGCGATATAATTACCTGCTCTTGGCTGCGGGCTTGTTGCTCACCGTCGTTGCCGCGCTGGCCTTGCAGCAATGGCGTATGAAAAAAATTCTGCTTGCGGCCATGAAGGCCACCGTGATTTTCATGGTCGTGTTGTTCGCATTGCGTTGGATTGCGCCGCAAGCCGTGCGCGGCGTGACGCAATCGCTCGCCACGTTGGAATTGGGCAGCCGTTTGAGCAATCGTTACGGCGGCGATATTCGCCGCGCCGAGCTTGCGAACATGTTCGCGAACATGGAACGCCGGCCTTACTCGTATCTCGTCGGCATGGGCTTGGGCACGAAATGGCAAACGCTCGTCGAGCAACCGCTCGATAATTTCACTTATCCGAAAGCCTACGTGGCCACGAGTCGCGGCTGGTTCCCGCAATTTCATTTGCCCTATGTTGCCGGTCTCTATCGCTTCGGCATGCTCGGCTTTGCCGGTTTGCTCGCGTGGATGATTTTTTACTGGCATCGCCGCTGGCAAAAACTCAAATCGCTCGCCACGCCGCAGTTGCGCGCGCATGCCCTCGCGATGATGATCTTCCTGCTCTTGATCTTGCCCAATCTCGGCGATAGCGCCAATCCTACCGTCGCCATTCTCTCCGGCGTTTGCATGGGAATTTTAGACCGTCTCTTGGAGTGAAGACGATGCCCGATGCCGTTCATCTGTGGATTGTGATCTTGCACTACAACGGTTACGCGGACACGCGCGCGTGTTTGCGCTCTTTGCTCAAGGCCGAAAAAACGGAAGAGCCTGTCAACATACTCATGGTTGATAACGGCTCGCGCGATGATTCTCCGGCCCGACTCCAAACGGAGTTCACTGCGCGAGTGGAATTTCTCTCCACGTCACGCAATCTCGGTTACGCGGGCGGCAATAATCTCGGCATTCAATGTGCCTTAAACGCCGGCGCGAACCTCATTCTGCTTTTGAATAACGACACGATCGTTGCGCCGGATTTTATCGCGACTATATTACGCGCAGCAACACAACAGCCGGAGGTCGGCATGTGGGGCGGAAAAATTTTTTATCTCGATGCGCCGGAGCGGATTTGGTATGCGGGCGGTGAAATGCAAACGTGGCTGGGGAGAACGCGGCATTTCGGTTTCGGCCAACGCGATTGCGCGGTCTTGCAGCGCGAACGCGAAGTCGATTTCATCACCGGCTGCGCGATGCTCGCGCGCGCCGAGGTGTTCGCGAAATTAGGGCTGTTGGATGAAACGCTTTTTTTGTATTATGAAGACGTGGATTTCTGCCAACGCGCAGAGCGTGCGGGCATCATCATGCGTTATCTTCCGAACGCCGTTCTCCGGCACAAAGTCGGCGCAGGTGTTGGCAAGCAAATGACCTCAGATTATTTGTATTATCAAACCCGCAATCGTTATCACGTGCTGCAGCGCGGTCGCGGGTTGATTTACAAACTCTGGCTGCTCGTTTTGCACCTCGTGGTTTATACCGGCGTGCGCATGTTTTTGATCGCGCTTCACGGCGGCCCGAACCGCCTGCAGAAAATGCGAGCAATCGGGCAAGGCGCATGGGACGCTTTACGCCGGCGCTATGGACCGAGATTGACCCTCGCATGATGATACTACTTCGAGCGAAATATAGGTTACACTCTCCCTCCTCGCCCTGTCATTCAGGAGGAATCTTTTTACTCGCTGGAGATACTGTCGAGTGCTTAAAAAGATTGCCACGAAAATAAACCGGAGCACAATGCTTTAGCATTGCAACAGTGAGCTGTTGCACTCCGATTTTCATCATTGTGGGTTCCGCGCGCGGCATGGCAATTCCTTCTGAATGACAACACTCGAGGTGCGAAGTGTAAACTATTTTGTGCTCCGAGCAATAAATCATCATGTGAATAGATGAAAGCCGTCTAAATACGGCTAACCACCCGGCGGCTGACAGCCGCCTTCAGGCGGGCTTTCATCTCCTAGCTTGTGGATTCATCCACAGGCGGAGAATAATTCTTCAATGGATTGACGCACCGCTGACCTCCTCATGAACATTCTCTTCCTCACCTCGCGCGCGCCTTATCCGCCGGTCGGCGGCGAACGTTTGCGGGCTTTTCATTTCATCTCCGCGCTGGCGCGACAGCATCGCGTCACGCTCTTGTCCTTCGTTGCCGGCGCGCAAGAAGCGGAAGCTTTGCAGCCCGTCAAAAAATATGTGGCGCGCTGCGAGACCGTTCTGCTCGAGCCTCGCCGCTCATATCTCAATTGCCTCCTCGGCCTCTTTTCCAAAAAACCTTTGCAGGTGCACTATTACCGCTCACGCGCCATGCGCCGCCTGATTCGCCGCGTGCTCAAAGAAGAAGCTTTCGATCTCATCTTCGTTCATCTCGTGCGCATGGCGGATTATCTCGACGCGATGAACGGCCTTCCGAAAATTATGGATCTCACCGACGCGCTGAGTCTCACCTATGAGCGCAGCGCGGCCTATCAGCATCGGCACGGCCTCAGCGCTTACAATCTCGCGCAACGTGTGGAGCGCCGGCGCGTGCGCGCGTATGAAACCGCGACGCTTGAGCGCTTCGACTGCAATCTCTTGATCTCCGCGAGCGATCGCGATTATCTCAGCCGTTTCGCCGCGACTGATAACGTGCAGATCATCGGCCCGGGCGTCAATCTCGATTATTTCACGTTCTACGACGGCCCGTATGATGCCAACACCATCATCTTTATGGGGAAGATGAGCACGTTTCCCAATCAAGATGCTGCGCTTTATTTTTATGAAAGCATGTTGCCGTTGGCGCTGCGGCGTTTTCCTCGTGTGCAATTTGAGATCGTGGGCATCGAGCCGGGCGCCGCGATTCAAGCTTTGCGCCGCCATCCCAACGTGCGCGTCACCGGCTACGTTCCCGACGTGCGACCCTATTTGCAAAATGCCGTGCTCTCGGTTTGCCCCATGCGCACCGGCGCGGGCGCGAAAAACAAAGTGCTCGAATCTCTCGCCGTCGGCACGCCCGTCGTTGCCACGCCGCTCGGCGTCGAAGGCATTGATTTGAGTCACGAAGATGAAGTCATGATTGCGGACACGCCGGAGCAGTTTGTCGAACGCATGGCGCGCATCATCGAAAGCCCGCAATTGCGGCGCGAGCTATCTCGCAAAGGCCGCCGCCTCATCGAAGAGCATTATAGCTGGGAACTGGTGATGGAACGCTTGAATCGTTTGGTGGAATCCTATTACGTTAGATGAAAGATCGCCGTGAGATTTTCGGTTGGATGAGAAAAATTGCAACTTTGCCGAACCGCAACCAAACTCTTCGGACACGGATCAACGCTGATTGCCACGGATGTTATTACTGCGAGCGAAATCTAGGTTACGCTTTCCCTTCCTCGCATGTCATTCTGAAAGAATCTTTTTGTGTGCTGGAGATGCCGCCGAGCGCTTAAAAAGATTCCTTCTGCATGACAGCAATACGGGCGTGTTGCTAGGAAGCAAGAAAGGCATCGAGCAGCATAGTCGCTATCAACAACACCCTTTTCTAGGGGGAAATATCGCGTGCCTTTCTTTCAATTACTTCTTGAATCACATTGGCATTCTGCCTTGCTGCATTCTAGCAACCGTACTCCACTCTTTTGCATTAGCACAACCCCGCGACATGACATTTCACGAAAACTCCCCGCGCGCTTTGCGTTTCTCTCTTCATCTTCCCACACCAACTTTTTCTACGCGTGAACTAAACGGCGAACGCTACGACGTGTTTGAACTGGCGGGCTTCGTCGCGCAAAACAGCGCGGACCAAAGCGCGCTGCCGCAAAGAAGTTTTACCGTCATTCTCCCACCGGAAGGCAATCCCGTATTGAGCTTCATCACTTCGCCGGGGCAAAGTTTTTTTGATAAGCGTCTCGCTCCCCCTCTCGTTCCCAAGCTTGATGCGCAAGCCGATTCACTCACCTATGAATTCGTTTCTCTTCCAAAAAATAATTCAGAGCAGAACGCGGTTCGACTCACGGACGTGCAATGGTGGCGCGGCTTCCGTTTGGCGCGTTTGGAAGTTGCACCAGGCCTTCAAATCGGCAACGAGTTGCAATTCTTTTCGCAAATAGAAATCACTCTGCATTACCTCGCGATACGCGCGCAACGCGCTGCGGCTCCGCTGCATGAGTTGGAGCGCAAGCTGCTCGCGCCTGCGCTCAATTTTCAGGTGGGAAAATATTGGCGCGCTTACTCCTCGAGCGCAACGAACGCCCGCTCGGATTGGGAGCTTCCGAATGACGCCAAGGCCTTGAAGCTTGCGGTCATAGCAGATGGTCTTTATAAAATTTCTTACGAAGACTTGTTCGCCGCAGGTTGGAGCGTTGCGGCTCTCAATCCCGCAACCCTTCAACTCTTTCATCGCGGCGAAGAGGTTCCTCTTTATGTGCGTGACGACGGCGACGAGCTTTTTGAAACGGGCGAGAGTTTGGAGTTTTTTGGAAATCGTTTGGCGGGCGATTCATCCTTCTATAATGACTTCACCGATGAAAACGTGTATTGGCTCACTGGCGGACGCGCGCGCGGTTTGCGTATGGCCGAACGGCAAGCACAAACCGCCGGCAGTGAAACCACCGGCCTCTACTTTCGCGAGCTGCGCCACTTCGAAGAAGACGAGCTTTACTATCACGGCGACAACGATGCGCAGATTTACACCACGCTCGCGATCAGCGGCGAAGGTTGGATTTGGAAAATACTGTTCGGCGGCGAAACGTTCGCTACCGATGCGCTGTTGCAAAACGTCGCGGCCAATGCGCCCCCTTGCAGCCTCCGCGCCCGCTTGCGCGGCGTGACGCGCGACGCGATCAACCCGAATCATCGTGCGCAGTTTTTTTTGAACGGCGATACTCTCGGAGAGATTAGCTTCAGCAATAATGATGAGGCGCTTTTCTCCGCTGTCGTTCCCAGCAATTTTCTGCGCGAAGGCAAGAACAGCTTTGAGCTGCGCGCGCTGAACGTGGCGGGCGTGCTGTACGATCAAATCTCTTTGGATTGGATCGAGATCAGTTATTGGCGGCAGTATGTGGCCTCGGATAATTTCCTCGCGTTGCGCGAGCCGGCGCATTTGCAATCGCCGCGCGCGCGCTATCAGATCACCAACTTGCACGGCAATGACGTCACGCTCTTCGACCGCCGCAATCAACAACGCCTCACCGGCTTCGCGCTCAATCAAACTGCGCCCGAGCAATTCGTTCTCGTCTTCCATGATTCCGCCCAAGCGGGCCGCGATTATTTTGTTGGCGCCGAGGCTTCGCGCAAAACGCCGCTGCGTATCACACGCAATGCGCCTTCAGCGTTGCGGGCCTTGCAGCAGCCCGTCGATTACGTGTTGATCACGCATGCAAATTTCAAAGACGCTGCGCAACGCTTGGCTGAACATCGCCAACGTGTGAACGGCTTGCGCGTCTCCGTGATCGAAGTCGAGGACATTTACGACGAGTTCAACTTCGGCATGCCGCAACCCGAAGCTTTGCGCGCGTTCTTGCGTCACGCTTATGAAAACTGGCGCGCGAGCTACGTTTGCTTTTTCGGCGACGCCAGTTGGGATCCGAAGAAGAATGCGGCGAGCAGTTTCAAAGAAAATTTCATTCTCTCGTTCGGCAATCCGGTGAGCGACAATCGTCTCGCTTGTTTTGATGGGCCGCAAGATTTTTTGCCGGAGTTGATCTTAGGCCGAATCCCGGTGGAAACGCCGTCGCAAGCCGAAGCCGTAGTGGATAAAATTCTCGCGTATGAAGCAACGCCGCTCGCGGATTGGCAAAAGAACTTTTTGTTCATCAACGGCGGCGTTGATGATTACGAGCAACAACTCTTCCGCCAGCAATCCGAAGGACTCATTGCGCGCCACATTACCGCGCCGCCTTTGAGCGCACAACCGTGGCGAATTTACAAAACCACGCCCGGTCGTTTGATCGGCGAGCTGAAGCCGCAAATCATGAGCGCGATCGACAACGGTGCGCTCGCCGTGAATTTCCTCGGCCATGCAGGCAGCCAAACGTGGGATTTGATGCTGTTGAACTCGGACATCGCGGAGTTCGCGAATCGCGACAAATATCCTTTCATTGCGAGCATGACGTGTCACACCGTGCGTTTCGCGAATCCCGAGCAAAACAGTTTCGGCGAAGAATTTTTGCGCGCGCCAGAAAAAGGCGCGGCAGCGTTTTGGGGAACCACAGGCTGGGGCTTTATCTTTCAAGACGGCGTGCTGCTCGACAGCTTGTGCCGGGCGATCAGCCGCGACAGCGTGCGCAGCTTGGGCGCCGCGACCACGATCGCGCGCATTCGTTTGTGGCAGGCCTTGGGCGCGTCTTCGCTCACCGTGAATACCATCGATCAATACACGCTGCTCGGCGATCCCGCCACAACTTTGGCGTTGCCGCTCGCGCCGGATTTAGCGCTCACCACTGCCGACTTGCAATTCACGCCTTCTAATCCAACTGAAGAAGAGGCGCAGATACGATTCGACATTAAAGTTCGCAATCTCGGTTTGGCAGCCACGGATAGCGTTTCACTCTCGGTTCGTATTTCTTCGCAAGAAAGCGGCGAGCAGATTTGGCTGCGGCGAACGATGCTACCGCCGCTCGGGCTTGTTGATAGCATGCGCGTCACGTGGCCGAGCTTGGGAAGTCGCGGCGGCTATCTTATTCGCATCGAAGTTGATGCTGAGAATCGAATCGCCGAAGTTGACGAGTTCAACAACAGCGCGGAGCGCGCGCTTTTTTTTTCATCGACCAACGCGACCGTCGCTGCGCCGGGTTTATCGGCTCTGCTGCAGCAATCGCAACCCACGCTTTATGTTTACAATCCTGCCTCCGCAAAAGCGCCACCATCTTTTTTGCAGTTCGAGCTAGATCGCGAAGCGGAGTTCAACAGCGCTGATAAAATCACCTCGCCAAATCTTCCGCCTGAAAAGCTGCGCACCAAATGGCAAGCGACGAACACGCTCACCGACGGTCTATACTTTTGGCGCGTGCGCAGCATCGCGGATAATTTGCCGAGCGCATGGCAAGCTTCGTGGTTTTGGGTCGATCAAAACAGCCCCTTCGCAGGCGCGCGGCAATTGGGCGCGCAACTGCAACATGGCGTTTTCGAAGGCACGGAGCTTTTGCCATTCACGAATATTACCGAAGGCGGCGTGCGTTTGGCGCATGACGACGCGCGCGCGTTGCAGTTGCAAGCGCAATCCGCCGGGCATGACGACGGCAATTATTGCTATCTCATCGTCAACTTCGTTTTGCTCAATGAAGACGGCCGCGGCATGAATCTGCTTGCGCTCGATCCCGCCACGCAGCAATCACTTGCGCCGCCGCGCGTGTTCGATACCTTTGCCTCGCAAGCAGCAGCAGATAGTATGGCGATCTTCCTCGAAAATTTGCCGCCGCGCACGATACTCATGATCGGCGCGAAAGATGACGCGAGCTTTCGTTTGACGGAACGCGCTTACCTTGCTTTGGAAAACTACGGCAGCGCGCTGATTCGTCAAGTCGGCTTGCGTGATTCGTGGGCGATGATCGGCCAAAAAGGCTTGCGCAGCGGCGACGCGGTCGAGCTGCATCGCCGCGCGGGCAGCGGAGTCGCAGCAGTGAGTGACAGGTTAAAACCGTTTTTCAAAGTTGGAAGTTATCACTCGCGCGAGTTTGGGCCTGCGCAACGTTGGCATGCGCTGCATTGGCAAAGCGCTAGCGAGGAGGAATCTGCAATTGCATTGGAAATTTCGGGAAGAAAAGCAGCGACGCAAGCGTGGCAACCGATTCGAACGGGCATTACAGCCGAGCAAGTTGATTTGCGCAACATTGCTGTTGCCGAGTTTCCGTATCTGCGCCTCACTGCGCATATGCGCGACGATGATGGTTTGGATTCGCCGGCGCTGCGCGGCTGGAGTATCGGCTATGACGCGAGCAATGATTTAGCCGTTGCGAATCACTTCTTTTATAGCTCCGCTGATACTGCGCAGGAAGGCGATGCGGTCAGGCTCTCGGCGCAGATGTTCAATTTCACTTTCAACCAACTTCAGCCCGTTTCCTCTGCGCCCGTCAATATTCAATTCTCACATTCGGACCCGGCTGCGCCGGCCGGGCAACGCCTCATTGCCTCTTCGGTTCATGTGTTTGCGCCCGACGAGCCGAACGAAGTGACGACGCTTTGGAACACCGCCGGCATGCGCGGCGCCGTCACCGTGTCGGTCGAAGCGGACCCCGGCAACGCGCTGCCCGAGCCTTTCGAGTTCAACAACAGCGCGGTGCGCGCGATTTTCATTCGCTCGGATCAAACGCCGCCGCGCCTCGAAGTGGCATTCGACGGCGTAACGGTTCTCGCCGGAGATTACGTCTCGCCGCGCCCCGAGGTCATATGCAAAATTTTTGATGACAGCCTTTTGCCCCTCACTGATACTAGCAACGTCAACGTGATTTTAAACGGCGCGCGCGTGCCGTTCGCTGCCGGTGAGTTTGATCTACAATTGCGCGGTTACGCCTCCGGCGATTTGCGCGCGGAAGTTTCGTTGCGCCCGCAATTGACTTCCGGGCCGCATGAAATCAAATTCGAGATCAAGGACGCGACCGGCAATCCTGCCGAACATACGGCGCGCGTGCAAGTCGAAAGCGAGCTGCGTTTGCGTGAGGTGATGAATCATCCCAATCCCTTTTCTTCCGAAACCGACTTCACTTATTTTCTCACGCAGCCCGCGGAAGAAGTGCGCATCAAAATTTTCACCGTGGCCGGACGTTTGATCAACACGCTGGTGAATGCTCCGGCGCATGCGGGCTTCAATCAATTGCATTGGAACGGCCGCGACGCCGAGGGCGATGCGCCGGCGAACGGCGTTTATCTCTACAAGATCATCGCGCGCAGCGGCGCGAAGAGTGTGGAGCAGATCGAGAAGCTCGTGATCATGCGATAGCGCCGTTATCCCGAAGATTCTTTTTATGGTTGGCCGCTACCCCGCCGAGGGTTCATCTTCGCCGGCCTCTCTAAGTCGTCTCTTCGAGCGAGGTGACTTATGACTCAGAGCGAAATCTAGGTTACACTTCTCCCTCCTTGCCTGTCATTCAGAAGGAAACTTTTTACGTGCTGGAGATGCTGCCCAGTGCTTAAAAAGATTCCTCCTGAATGACAGTAATAGAGGTGCGGAGTGTAACCTATTTTGTGCTCGGAGTAGTAAAGCCGAACTAATCACCCCCGGCGCTGAACGGATATTTGCAAACAATGTTTTGTGATGACCTCAAACTCACAACCTGAGGTGATGCCGCCGTCCACCGCTGATGCTGAAGCCTCAGGCTATGAGATGAAAGCCATCTAAAGATGGCTAATAGTCAAAGGTTGGCAGCCAACTTTAGTTGGCTTGCATCTGCTAGCCTGATCCCGACTTATTCGGGATCAGGCGATGGCTGGCGATGGCGCAATGCAAAATTCAGGCGGGAACACGGAGCCTCCATGCCGCGAATCCATTTCTCCAAACGTGTTGTCATCTTGAGCATACTCGCCGTGTTGCTCCTCGGCGGCGCGCTCGATCTTTATTATCCCGTCTCGATCGACTTGCGCGACTTCAATGCCGATGAAGTTGCGCGCCTTGACACGATCATGTGGCGCTCGTATTATGACCGCCGGCCCGTGAGATTATTTTTTCAGCTTGCAGAGTTGCTGCGCGTGCAATTCGATCTGCCCTGGCTGCGCTCGCATGTGGCCGCGTTTCATGCCGCCAAAGCCGCATTCGTTTTCAAAGACGGCCGCAGCCGCGTGGATTATGAAAAGGCCTTGCCGGATTTGATCCGCTACTACAAAGCCATTCGCGCAGTGAGCACCACGCCCTTTGACGTTGAACATGAGGCATGGCTCGAGTTGGAATGGTGGATCGTGCATCGCCAGCACGAACAACATGCGCCCGACGATCTCGAACGCGCGCTCGCAGAAGCCGCAGCCGAGCTTTATCAAGCGCCTTCGGAAAAGTTAATGGAATACGGCCGTCTGCGCACGGAGGCCATGAGCATTCGCGATATCAAAGCGGTTTCAGGCGGAGTGACGGAAGAAGATTGGCGTCGTATCGAGGAATTATTGCAAGGCTCGTGGCGGGCGTTGTGGCAGGCGGTGCAATGAAGATCACTCGCCTAATTTCTCTGAGCGGAAAATTTGATACGGATAAACGATGGTGGCGATGATAACCTCGTCAGTATTGACGTGGAAAATCACACGATAACGCTTGACGACTAATTGGCGATAAGAGGGATTTTCAGGCGTGCGAGAGCAACGAAGAGGGCTGCGTGAAAGAGTGGCCACTGCTCGTTCGAGCTTGCGGCCAAACGGTATGGCGCGCGAAGGCGCGGCTTCTAAAATTTGCGCGACGATTTCTTTGAGCTTCCATTGCGCCGCGAGCGTCCAGACAACCCGGTATTGATCTGACTCCACATCGCCTCCATAACTTTTTCATGAGGAATCACCTGGCCAAGATCGGCTTGGCGCCGGCCTTCTGTTATCGCATGGCGAACATAGATCGTGTAAAGGGCGCGCCGTAAAGAGATTTTTTTCCGGCTCCCTTGAAAGACCTCTCGCACCGACTGGAGCATCTGCGCTTCGGAAACTGTTGGTTCACGCATGGTTTTTCTTTGGGTTTGATTGGAGAAATTTTCTTCAGCAATGAAATTCTGCCGCGCAAAGTAAGAATCTTTTGAGACAAAGCAAGGCGATTTTTAACCCCCACGATTTCATCGTCGCACTCAAGGAAAGGAAGAGCGATGCACAAGCACACCCTCAAGATGTTTTTGTTTTTCCTCCTGGGAAGCTGCGCAGCGGTATTTTCGCAAGCTCCCTCTTCAAACGATGATTCCGCCCTCCGCCGCGCGCAGGCGTTGCTCAAATCCACGCCGCTTGTGGACGGCCACAATGATTTGCCCTGGGTCATCCGCATGGATGCCAAAGCGCCGCACGACGTTGAAGCTTACGATCTTCGCCAACGCACGAGCGGTGATACGGATTTGCAGCGCTTGCGTGAAGGTCAAGTTGGCGCGCAGTTTTGGTCCGTGTACATTCCCGGCGAGATCAAAGCCGAAGGCTACGCTAAAACGCAATTGGAGCAGATCGACATTGCGCATCGCATCATCGAGCGTTATCCTGAAGCATTGGAACTGGCGCTCACTTCGGAAGACGTGCGCAGAATTTTCAAAAAAGGCAAAACCGCCTCGCTGCTCGGCATGGAAGGCGGGCACGCGATCGAAAATTCTCTCGGCGCGTTGCGCACGTACTATCGCCTCGGCGTGCGTTACATGACGCTCACGCACAACGTCACTTTAGATTGGGCCGATGCCGCGCTCGATCAACCCAAGCATAATGGCCTCACCGCGTTTGGCAAAGAAGTGGTGGCGGAGATGAATCGTCTCGGCATGCTCATCGATCTTTCGCACGTTTCGCCGAAGGTGATGAGCGATGTGCTCGCTGTGAGCCTCGCGCCCGTGATGTACTCGCACTCTTCCGCGCGCGCGCTCGTCGATCATTCGCGCAACGTGCCGGATTCGATTCTCGCCAAGCTCCCGCAAAACGGCGGCGTGGTGATGGTCACGTTCATTCCCGCTTTTGTTTCGCGCGAAGTGTATGCGAGTGGGAAAAGCCCTTGGAAGCACGACTCAAAAATATTTCGGATCAGGAAGAATATCAGCGCGTGCGCAACGCTTATGCGGCCGAACATCCCAAGCCCCAAGCGACGTTGCGCCACGTTGCCGATCATATTGAGCACGTGCGCAAAGTCGCGGGCATCAACCACGTTGGCATTGGCAGCGATTATTGGGGCAGCGGCGAGATGCCCGAAGGCTTGGAAGACGTTTCGAAATTCCCCTATTTGTTCGCCGAGCTTATCCGCCGCGGCTGGAGCGACGCGGATTTGAAGAAGCTCGCCGGCGAAAATATCTTGCGCGTTTTGCGGCAAGCCGAAACCGTTGCGCAACGTTTACAAAAGAGCCGCCCGGCTTCGACGATGATGATTGAAAGACTGGAGAGCGCGGAAACGATGAAGTAGGATAAAGCGCCTGCGCTTCAATATCAATGGCGCGCTTGCCGGCATGCGCGAGGCGCTCGAGAATGAAAGCGCTATTCTCCTTTTGCGAAACTTCGAGATACTCTTCCCAATTCATCGGCTCGCGACATTGCCGGCTTCGGCCCCGGGCTTCGGCCCCCCACAAATAAAAAAGGCCCGAGTCATTCGACCCGGACCTCTTGGCTGTGAGGGGGAGCCACAACTTGTTGCATTCGCCGGCCTGGCGGATGCGCCGTGATATATATCAACTCTTGCGACCCTTCCTGGGTCGGCAGATGGTGAAGAACGGCCCGGCCTGCGCGGTGAGCGTCTGGTTCGCGTCGTGCTCGCCAGACCTGATGAGGGGCGCTGCATTGCTGGCAGCGGTCTCATGCGTGTTGCCGGACACGCAGCATTACACACCAACGTTCCTGTCGGTGCGAGAGATCCAAAATTTAAAATTAGAAGAGCGCCCGGCGTACATCTTTCAACCGGCGAACGTCCTTGCTCACCGATTCAATGAGGAGAAGTCTTGCCACGATGCTGATAGCAGACTCACAGCCCGGTGCCGGACGCGAGTGTGTGCCGACGATCCTGTCGGCTCTAGCTCTACATCAAAATCCTGGGAGAAAATTACGTCCGGCAAGTGCGTGGCGGGTTCGGCGAACGTCCCTGCTCGCCACAGGAAAAGAGAGCCATGCTACTTATTTTTGTCCACGTCTTGTGCCGGACGTTGAGCGGTCACGCCAACGATCCTATTGGCGTCATCCTTAATCCGTTGTCTATACGTTAAGCAATGACCATGCCGCAGCGTTGCATCTGGTTTGAATGAAAAAAAACGAGGGCAGTAAGGTTGGGCAAGACGTTGTTTTCGTGATCACTAGATTGGGATGAAGAGAGGCGTGGCTACTAGATGTTGCGGTGAGGGTATAGCTCACGTTTTCGCAAGATGATACACTTTTCGGGATTTCAGGTACGAAAATGAAATTTGGCGGGGTTTTGACTCTACTTCACCCACAGAATTGTAATTCCGGGATTGGCAGCGTTGAGATCGGAGTCATCAATCTTGCCGCATTCGTCGCGCATTTTCTGCGTGTCGTCATCGAAGAAGGTATAATTTTCGCCGTGGATTACGGCACGTAGCCGTCGCCGGAAATTATAGGCCCAGTCGCGGGCAGTTTCTCGCGTTGAGCCGCCGCGGCCGTGACTGCCATAACCATGAATGACTTTGATCACGCGATGTTGACTCGAACTGCGGACTTTGAGGAGCATCGCTTCCAAATCCGCCTCCACGCGCGCCGGCGGACGAGGCGGATGGGCGAGATCGATAGTGAGGAGGTAGTCCCGGGAGGGTTTCATGTTCAAACCCGATCATTCCGACTTAAAATTCTCATTAAACGTAATGCGATTGTCAAACGGGTCGAGCACTTTCGTGTGTTTCGTGGGCAGAGATTTGATCCGATGAAGAACCATTATCCATGTTGCTTCGGAGACAGCGCGCACGCCTTCAGCTTCGCCACGTGACGTCCGATCTTCTGCATCATCTTCACATCGGTCACCACGTCGAGCCGCACGATTTTGTGGCGCGAAGCGCCGTTTGAAGAAATCGCCAAGGCCATCACCAAGCTCGGCAGGAATTTTACTTTTTCACGCACGGCGCGTTTTTGCAAACAGACCAAACCGGGTTGGCCGTTGATTTCCACCACCGCAATCGCATCCGGCGCAAGGCCGACCAGAAACATGTTGGCAAATTGCGTGGCCACGGCTTCTTGTCCATGAAAAGAGCCGATCTTGGGAATGACCAACACCGCGTCATCCGCCAGCGTGGCTGCGACTTTCATGGGATCTTTCTGAATGAGCCGCCGGCCCAAGATACGCACGATGCGCTCGGCCCGGCCATCCTCCGGCGGCATATTGTTGCCGGGGATCTTCTCGCGCGCCGCCGCAATCACCGGACGCGCGGCTTGCAAATGTTTGGCGACCTTCTCTGCTGATAGCCCGGTCGCCATGGTCACCACTTCCTCGCTGCACCCTAAAATATCCTTCAACAAAAATACCGCGCGCGTTTCCAACGGCAGAATGTGCAGCACGTTGATGAACACGAGCATCATGCTCTCGCGCGTCGCGACCGTGCGTGCGTCGTTCTGCTCGAGGGCCTCGATCTCTCGCAACGCCATCTTGCCGGTTAAAACCGGCTCGATGGGCCGCGCCCCCGGATTGCTCTGCTTATTTTGTTCGTCGTCTTCACGCAAAAGATCGATGAAATCCAAGCTGGCAGACACGGCTTGGCGAAACACCAACGCTTGCCACGCGTTCTGCGGCAGCGTGGATTTGATCTCCTCCAAAATCCCGATCAACGCATCTTGCGCGGCATCTTCGGCATCGTCGAGATTGCCGATCATGCGATAACACGTGCACAACACTTGCGGGCGCACCGTCGCCAATAATTTTTCGAGCGACTGCGCATTACCCGCGCGCGCATCATCGAACAAACTTTGCGCGGCGGCAGAGGCTTCGTGAGATGGCATGGCCTGTTCCTGGTTGCTTGTTGTTGGTTGCTTGATCCTCGATCCTGGAGGTTGGATGCTTGCTGCTGGATGCTCGCTTTTAAAGTTTGATCCGGCAACGAGCAACCAGCCTCCAGCAACCAGCGGCAATATATGATTCGTCATTCGGCAAGGCAAGACAAAAAAGCCTTGCGAACGAAGCGTTGAAAAGGTATGATTACGACCGCGTTTTTTATTGCAATGTCATTCTGTAAGAACCTTCCCTCGCGCTCGAGGCAAACTTAAAAATGAAGTGTGATTCAAGCGCTAGGGAGGGTTCTTACAGAATGACAAATCTAGATCGCAAATCAAAGCGCTTCAACTAAAGCAAAGCTTCATCAACCCATCACTCCATCAATCCAAACAACCCAACGGAGGCGAGCGTGAAATACATTTTGGCTTTGGATCAAGGCACGACGAGCAGCCGCAGCATCATCTTCGATCGCGAGGGTCACATTCACGGCATGGCGCAGCAGGAGTTCAAACAATATTACCCGCAGCCCGGCTGGGTGGAACATGACCCCGAAGAAATTTGGAGCACGCAGCTCGCCACCGCGCGCGCGGCTTTGCAGCTCGCCAACCTTAGCGCAAATGATATTGCCGCGATTGGCATCACCAATCAACGCGAAACAACCGTGTTTTGGGAACGCAAAACCGGCAAGGCCGTACACCCGGCGATTGTTTGGCAAGATCGTCGCACCGCCTCGATTTGCGATGACATTCGCAAGAACGGTTGGGCGAACGAGATCAACCACAAAACCGGACTCGTGCCCGACCCGTATTTCTCCGGCACGAAAGTAAAGTGGCTGCTCGACAATGTCGCGGGCTTGCGTGTGCGCGCCGAAGCGGGCGAGATTGCGTTCGGCACGATTGACTCGTGGCTGTTGTGGAAATTGACCGGCGGCAAAGTTCACGCAACGGATTGCTCGAATGCTTCGCGCACGCTGCTCTATAATCTGCACACGCTCGCGTGGGATAATGACATTCTTTCTCGCCTCGATATTCCTTCCGCAATTTTGCCGAGCGTGCGCTCGAGCAGTGAAGTTTATGGCAACGCGGACGCAGCATTGTTCGGCGTGGAGATTCCCATTGCCGGCATTGCGGGCGATCAACAAGCCGCATTGTTCGGGCAAACGTGTTTCAAGCCCGGCATGTTCAAAAATACTTATGGCACGGGCTGCTTCATGCTCATGCAAACCGGCAATCAAATCTTTCACTCGAAACATGGTTTGCTGACCACCGTCGCGTGGCAGATCGGCACGAACGCGGTGCAATACGCGCTCGAAGGTTCGGTGTTCATCGCGGGCGCGGTGGTGCAATGGCTGCGCGATGAGTTGGGTTTGATTCAAGCATCGCACGAAATCGAAACGCTCGCCGCGAAAGTTGCGGACAATGGCGGCGTGTATCTCGTGCCCGCTTTCGTGGGCCTCGGCTCGCCCTATTGGGATGCCTCCGCGCGCGGCGCAATCGTCGGGCTCACGCGCGGCGCGAATCGCAGTCACATTGCGCGCGCAGCATTGGAGTCGATTGCCTATCAATCCGCAGAGCTTGCGGAGGCGATGCAACAAGATTGCGGCGTTGCGCTCGGCGAGCTGCGCGTGGATGGCGGCGCGGTCGTGAATAACATGCTCATGCAATTTCAATCCGACGTTCTCAACACCGCGGTCGTGCGGCCGACCGTGACGGAAACGACTGCGTTGGGCGCAGCCTATCTCGCGGGCTTGGCCGTGGGCTATTGGGCAAATTTGGATGACATCGCCGCGCACTGGAGTGTCGCGCACCGTTTTACGCCGCAAATGAAAGATGACACGCGCCAAAGTTTGAAGCGCAATTGGAAACGCGCAGTGGAGCGGGCAAGAGGATGGGAGGAGTGAAGCGGAGTGTTGGATTGTTGGAGTGGTGGAGTTTTGGAGTGATGGATTGATGGAGTAATAAAGCTTTTTTATGGAAGCGAACGACTCCTCGCACTGTCATTCTGGAAGAACCTTCCCTAGCGCTCGGCAGAAATCGCAAACGGAACATGCTCTGTCACGGCTTGGCCGTGGCATGATTGACGACTGCGATGTATACTACTTCAGGGTTAATTTGTAATGCCTTTCTTTGAAATGTCATCCTGAAGGAGCTTCCCCCGGTGCTGGGCACGCCTCTGAAAAGCAAGAGTTGGTTCCAGTGCTAGGGAAGTTTCTTACAGAATGACAAGTTGAGGGGAGTTACAAACCAACCCACAACGAGTATAAGCATCTCGGCTCAAGAAAACTATGGCCAAGCCCTAGTTGAGCGTTCGCTCAATTTGAAAAACGAAACCACGGCTAAGCCGTGGTTGAACGAATAAGACACATGCTCAAAACTTACACTGAAGTCCGTCTCTTCCTCGCATCGCCTGGCGACGTGACGGAAGAGCGCGATCGGCTCTTGCTCGTCGTCAATGAGTTCAACGAACCCAATGGCCTCGGCGACGAGCTTGGCCTCAATATCAAAACGCTGGATTGGCGTTTTCACGTTGCGCCGCTCATGGGCCGGCCTGAAGCGGTGTTGCTGCAACAACTGCCGCTCGACACGTGGGATATTTTTGTCGGCCTCATGTGGCAACGCTTCGGCACCGCAACCGGCGGTGCGGACCCTCGCACCGGCCTCTTGTTCGATTCCGGCACACACGAGGAATTTACGCTCGCTCATCAGGCGTGGCAAGAACGGCAACGCCCGCAGATTTTGTTTTATCGCTGCATGCGTCCGCTCGATCCCGCGAATTTCGATCCCGAGAAATATCTCCGCGTGAAAAATTTCTTTGCGCAATTTGCACCGCACGGCGAGCACCCCGGCTTTTATAAAGAGTTCAAAACCGCGGAAGAGTTCGAACGCAGCGCACGCCGCGATTTGGAAAAAGTGCTGCGCGCATTGGGCAAACAAAGAGACGCCTCCGCTTCAAACCAATCTTCCGCCAAGACTCCGCCCGAAGAGCCAGCGGCCACGCGCGCGGAGCAGCATGAGCAGAAGCAGCGTTATCTCGATTGCCTACTCGCGGCGCACCAATATCTCCCGGTTGCCGGTTTTGAAACCAACCTGCGCATTCCCATTCCACTTGAAAAAGTTTACGTGACGTTGCGCGCCCGCATGTCGGAGTTGGAGCGCATGCGTGACGAGCCGTTCGCGCAGCCTCAGGATCGCACCGTTCCCGTGCAGGAGGCTTTGCAATTCGCGTTGGAGCGCAAGTACGACGGCCTCATCATTCTCGGCGACCCCGGCTCCGGCAAAACCACGCTCGCCAAACATTTTCTGCTCTGCTTTGCCACACACTCTGCGGAAAAGAAGCTCGGTCTTCAGAAGCCGTTGTTGCCGATCTTACTCCTGCTGCGCGAAGTGCAACCGGAGCGCAGCCTCGTCGAAAATATTTTGAGTGCCTTGCAAAAATACGCGCTCGGCCTCGATGAAAACTTTTTTCTGTCTTATTTACGCGAAGGCCGTGCGTTGCTGCTGCTCGATGGCCTCGACGAAGTGCCGACCGAAACCGAACGCGCGCACATCAGTCGATGGATTCACGAGCAGGCGCACCTCGCGTTTCCGCGTTGCCCGCTGCTCGTCACCTCGCGCTTTTCCGGCTATCGCGGCGACGCGGTTTTGCGGGGCCATTATCTCCGGTTGGAGATTCAAGATTACGATCTCGGCCAAGTGCGGCAGTTTCTCGAAAATTGGCTCAACGGTGTGGAAACGCATCTGCACGAGGATTCGCCGCATTGGCGCGAAGAAGCGAGCCGGGCCGCCGCGCATCTGTTGCAGCAAATCGAAGCCTCGCCTGCGTTGCGCGAGCTGGCGGTCAATCCGTTGATGCTGCAAATCATCGCGCTCGTGCATCGTGATCGGCGCGTGCTGCCCGATCGCCGCGTCGAGCTTTATAAAGAATGCACGGACGTGTTGTTGGAGCGTTGGGATAAAGCCAAGGGTCTCGAAGTTTTGCTCTCGGCTACGCAGGCCCGGCAGCTTTTGCAGCCCATCGCGCTGTGGATGCACTCCGAAGAGAATCGTCGTGAAGTACATCAGGCTGCGCTATTGGAGTTCATGCAACCGATTCTGCCGCGCATCAAACGCGAGGTGAATGCCGAAACGCTTTTGCAAAGCTGGGCCGAGCGCAGCGGCATTTTCAAAGGCGAGGGCGAGATTTATTTTTTTCACCACCTGAGTTTTCAGGAATATCTCGCTGCCGAAGAAATTCGCAACAGCCGGCAGGTGGAGATTTTGGTGAAGAACTTCGATCATGCCTGGTGGCGCGAGCCGACGTTGCTGGCCATGGGCCTCACCAACCCGCCGATCTTTGCGGAGTTCATGGCCGCTTTGCTGCGCGCGAAGTGGCGCGACGGCGCGCGCGTGGATTTCATGCTGCGCTGCATTGATGAAGCGTTGGTCAAAAGCGAAGAGCCGTTCGCGCAAGCATTGCGGCGCTTGCAGCGCTTCGAAGCGAAGTATTACGCGTTGCTCGCGCTGGAACGGCTAGGTACTGAAACTGCTGAAGCAGCTTTGCAATATGCTGCAAAAGACAAGAACGAGCAGATTGCCAAACACGCCCTGGCCATACTCATGCGCAAGGAAGGAGCCGTGGCGAAGGCAGAAGTTCCAACCGTGCGAGTGAAGGTTGACGGCAAAACCCGCGAGTTGCCCAGCCGTATCTTTAACCCGTTCGAATTGAACGCGGAGTATATTCTCATCCCCGGCGGCGAATACAAGTTTTCCGTCACCCAAAAGCCAACGCAAGTTCCGCCGCTGTACTTCGCCAAATATCCGGTGACGAACCAACTCTATCGCCGTTTCATTGCATATTTGGAAGGGCAAGAAAGCGCGCAAGAACTGCGGGCACTCTTGCCGCTCGAGCAATTTGCCCAAAGCCTTTTTGCGAACGCGAAGCAGACTAAAGGCTTTGCTGAATATCTTGGCCGCGATTCGAAGGATTGGCCGGACAAACTACGTTCGGATTATGATAATGAGAAACGTTTTAATGGCGAGAGCCAGCCGGTCGTGGGTGTGACTTGGTTTGCGGCGGCGGCGTACACTTACTGGCTAAACGAACAGCAAAGAATAACCAGCAACCAACAACCAGCAACGAGAATTTTTCGCTTGCCAAATGAGGCGGAATGGGAATGGGCTGCGGGCAAAGGCCAACGTAAATATCCTTGGGGCAATGAAGAGCCAGATGCAAGCCGCGCGAATTATGATCGCAACGTCGGCCAAACCACGCCCGTGGGCGCATATCCGGCCGGCGCAACAACTGAGGGTCTCATGGATATGGCTGGCAATGTTTGGGAATGGATGGAAAACCGTTATGATGAGAAGAGAGAGGCGCGGGCGCTGCGCGGCGGCTCGTGGATCAATACCGCAGGCGACCTGCGCGGCGTCGCTCGTAACTACATCGTTCCCGACGTTAGGGGCAGCAATGTCGGTTTTCGTGTTGTGCGCTTTCAGTCCTTTTTTTGATACTCCGACACTCTGACCATCTGGTACTCTGAGCATCTGAAAAGGCGACCCGCTTAAGCGGGTCGCCTCGAAAATTTTTTTGTAGCCCCGGCCTCCCGCCTTTGCGGGATGGGCCGCTGTTTTCGTGCATGTTTCAGTACGCCACAAAAGGGTGATGCTACAGATTGTTCAGCCACGGCTTGGCCGTGGCTTTTGCTTGAATTTATCACACGGCAATTCGGGTTCGACCAAACTAGAGCCAAGCCGTACCTGGTCACTCACGCAATCAAAACAAAGCCACGGCCAAGCCGTGGCTGATCTGTTACTCTTCATCACTCCAACTCAAAACTCTCACTTCACTTCAAAATATCTCCCTTCGAACAACAAATGCGAAGCCTCTTTCCCGCTGTCATAAACCCCGAACCCGTCGATGTGATACTCTTTTCCCGCAACGCCTTGCAAGACTCTTTCTTTGAAGCTTTCAAGTTTGCCTTCTTCACGGCGATACCAAAAGAGCGCGCCGTCTTCGTAATGGCCGAGATGGAGTGATTTTTCGCCGTTGTCTTTTTCCACCGCGCAATAGAGCTTGTTGTGCTCTTCGTAATTCCTCGCGTGCGCGCGCACGATTTTTCCATCGCGGGCTTTCTCTACGAACGTTGCGCGCTGCACGTTGCCTTCCCACCAATAACGTTGCTCCACTTCGATCTGATTGATGAGCCGCCCGTCGTGCGTATAGACTTTGAACGCGCCTTTCCATTTCCCGGTGAAGGACGCAAAAAAATCGCGAGAGGTTTGCGCGTGCGCTGAAGAGGCGGCGAGAATGAGCAGAGAAGAAAGCAGCAAAGTTTTTTTCATCGCTTCGTTCTGCTTAGAATGCTTCTCTTTTGCGGCCCACGAAACACACGGAATACCCTTAAAAAATTCGTGTGTTTCGTGGGCAGTGATTCAAATGTGACTATACCGAAAAAGAGTTGTTTCGTAATCCCTCCCGGGGCTGTCATTCAGAAGGAAACTTTTTACTCGCTGGAGAAACAACTCGTCTCGAGGTTTTGTCCGGTGCTTAAAAAGATTCCTACTGAATGACATGATATGAGGTGTTACAAACCAACCCGCTATTTGTATATGTGGAACTACTCTTCGCTTTCCTCTGCGGGCGTTTGCATGCCGTACTTGCCGAGCTTATATAGCAGCGTCGTCGTTTTGATACCCAAAATGCGCGCGGCTTCGGCTTTGACGCCGTGCGCTTTTTTCAAGGCCCGTTCGAGGAGCGCGCGCTCGACTTCTTCCAAAGTTTGATTGAGATCGAGATTGTCATCCGGCAATGAGAAGATGGCGGAGCGATCTTTGACGAGCGGCGGAAGGTCGGTGACGGTGATGAGGCTGTGATCGCACAACACCGCGGCGCGTTCGATGAGATTTTCCAACTCGCGCACGTTGCCGGGCCAATGATAATTCAACAAAAGCTCCTCGGCTTGCGGGTCGATGCGCAGCCCGGGCTTGCCGATTTCTTTTTCCATCCTGGCAAGAAAATGTTGAATGAGCAGCGCGAGATCGCCCGTGCGCTGGCGCAGCGGCGGAAGGTTGATGGGCACGATGTGCAAACGATAATACAAATCTTCGCGAAAGCGGCCGGCTTCGACTTCGGCTTTGAGATCGCGATGCGTGGCGGCCACGATGCGCGTGTCCACGTGTACGGTTTCTTCGCCGCCGACGCGCTCAAATTCTTTTTCTTGGAGCACGCGCAGGAGCTTCACTTGCATGGCCGCAGTAATGTCGCCGATCTCATCCAAAAAAATCGTTCCGCCCTCCGCCAATTCAAAGCGGCCCTGCCGGCGTTTGATGGCGCCGGTGAATGCGCCCTTCTCGTGGCCGAACAATTCGGATTCGAGCAGCGTTTCCGTCAACCCGCCGCAATGCACGCGAATGAAAGGCCCGGCGCTGCGACGGCTGTTCTTGTGCAGCGCGCGGGCGACGAGTTCCTTGCCGGTGCCGCTCTCGCCGTAAATGATCACGCTGGAATCCGTGGGCGCGACTTTTTGCAGCACGCGAAAGATTTCCTGCATCGTGGACGAGCTGCCGACGATTTCACCGAAATTATATTTGCGCTCTTCTTGCTCGCGCAGATAAAGATTCTGCGCTTGCAGCTTTTCCATTTCGCGTTGCTGGGCGAGGCGCTGCGCCAAGCGCTCGAGCTTGACGGCCAATTCCTCGGGCGAGAACGGCTTGGTGATGAAATCGCTCGCGCCGTGTTGCATGGCCTGCACCGCAAGCTCGATGGAGCCATAGGCGGTGATCAAAATAAGTTCGCAGGCGGGCGCGCGTTGTTTCACTGCTTGCAGCAATGCCAGGCCGTCCATGCCGGGCAAGCGATAATCCGAGATCAAAATATCCGGCAAAGCTTCGGGCAGTTTCTGCAACGCAGGCTCGGCCTTGTCAAAAACCTGCGTCTTGAAACCGAAACGTTGCACCACCTGCTCCAGGCCTTCGCGCATGGTGGCGTTGTCTTCGACGATGAAGACGGTGTAGATGGGGAGGGCGGTTTTTTTCATTTGTGATCAATCTTAAAGTCTTGGCTATTCCATCAAAAACTTCAACCGCGAATCGACGCGAATGCGCGCGAATGTTTTTATTTGCGTGCATTCGCGCTCATTCGCGGTTGCTTTCGTGTTTGTTTAAGGTTTATCCGCATTAGGCAGCGTGATTTGAAAATGCGCGCCGCCCGCGCTTGAAGGCAGCAAGCGAATCGCGCCGCGATTTTGTTCCGCCCATTGATGCACGAGCGCGAGGCCCAAACCGCTGCCTTGCGCGCGCGTGGTGAAAAAGGGGTCGAAGATTTTTTCTTGCAGCTCTGTTGGAACTCCGGGCCCGCTGTCAATCACGTTGATCTCAACTTCCCGTTCGTGCGCAATGACGGAGATTTTCAACTCACCGGCGTTTTCCATTGCTTCAATCGCATTGCGAAAAAGATTGAGTAGCATACGCCGCAGTTGCTCGGCATCGACTTGAGCTGCACTGTGTTCGGGCGCTTGCACGTGCCAGTTCACGCGGAGAAATTGCGGCTGCAGAAGTTCGCGCAGGTCATCGATGATCGGCCGCACCAGCACGTTTTGCGAATGGCTTTCACGCGGCCGGGCATAATCCAAAAAATCACGCACGAGGTTTTCCAAGCGCCGCACTTCGCCGCGAATTTTTTGCACGCGCGGCTTCAACTCAACGGGCACATCCTTTTCAAGCAAGCCCGCGTGCAGCTCGATGCCGCCGAGCGGGTTGCGAATTTCATGCGCGACCCCGGCGAGCATCAAACGCAAGCTTTGCTCGCGGCGCGCGATCGCTTCGCGCATCTGCTCCATCGTGCGCGCAAGAAACGTGATTTCTTCCGTGCCTTTGAGCTTGAGATTGACTTCGCCCACGCCCGAACCGATGGCCGCCGCGGCCTTTTGCAAACTCTCCAACGGCTCGGTGATTCTTCGCGCAAAGAAAAATCCGCTCATCGCTGCGCCGAGCAATCCCAAGAGCGCGATGCTCCACAAAACATTCCGCGTTTCTTCCACGACGGCCAACGACGCCGCGCTGCCCTCGACACCGAGAATGGCGACGACGCGCTCGTTTTCATACAAAGGCGCATATGCCGCTTTAAAAGGCTGATCTTCGGCGGCGAGAAATAAATTCGCGGCAACGGCTTGGCCTTGCCACGCAGAATTTATTTCATTTTCATCGAAACGCAATCGAATATATTCGCTGCCAATGGCGAGCGCGCGTTGGCTGTCAAAATAAACGCGGCGTTGCCGATCGAAGATGAGCACGCGCGCAAGCTCCCCGCTTTCGAGCAGCGGCAGCAACCAACGTTGCAAGCTCTTCAGCGCGCGCGCTTCTTCATCACCGGGAAGCAAGCTGATGACGGCCGAAGCGCCAACTGCGATGTTGACGACGTGCGCGGCCGTTTTCGCGGACCCGAGCAAGCGCTTGGCGAGCTCGGCTTCGAGTTGCCGCTGCAATTGCCATTGCAAATAGAACCCGGCCAGCCCGAGCACGGCGCTGACTTGGAGAATCAGAAAGAGAACAAGAAGAGTTCGAATGCGCAGATGAAACACGTGGAATATCGAGTGAGGGTGAGAACCTTGCGAAGGTTTGGAACCTTCGCAAGGTTCTGATCAAAACCTTTGCGGTGGTTGCGACTGCGGTGTTTCTTCACGGCGGCGAAACAAGAGGCCCAAGCCGGCCAAGATCAACAACACGGGCCAATAACGCTCATATGCTTGCAACGGGCCGAAGACGACAAAGAAAATCGCGGAGAGGCCGATCAAAATTGCTGCGGGGATGAGCAAGCCGGTTTCGCGCTTGCCGCCGAAATACATCGCCAGCAATCCCAACCCCGGGGCCGCAATGAAAGTGGGCCACCACTGGTCCATGTATTCAAAGTCCGTCAACGAGCAATATTGAAAAAGAATTCCGTAAAGCGTCAATATCGTGGCGGGCACGAGAAAGCCATAATTGCGCCGATTCATGAGATAGGCGGCGAAAAACGTCAGCCCGCCCGCGATGAAGAACAGCGGCCAAAATTGTTCCCAACCATAATCAGAAAAATTGACGCCGAGAAACAACAAGCCGAGCACGATGAGCAGGCTGCCCAGCAACACGGTTTTGCGATCATATTTCATTTTTACCTCCGAGGCTTGCGGCGAAATAAATGGAATCACGTTCTGAATGTCAAGGCTTTTGGCGGCTTGCATTTTGGCGGTTGCGCGACTATATTGCGCGCGCACAAAAGCCAATCGTTTTGGGTGCGTTCTATACGGAATGAATGAGAATAAGATGCAAACCCCTTCCCAACCTTTTTCACCCGCTGAGTTTCGCAAAGTGATGAGCACGTTCGCCACCGGCGTGACGCTCGTTACCACACGCGCCGGCGAAGTGATTCACGGCTTGACCGCGAATGCGTTTTGCTCGCTGTCTTTGGACCCGCCGCTGGTTTTGGTTTGTGTGGATAAACAAGCGCAGAGTCATAATCTCATCATCGAAGGCCGTTGCTTCGCGATCAATATACTCAACGCCAATCAGCAAGCGCTCGCCGAACGTTTTTCGCAGAATCATCTCGAGGGCAAAGAACGTTTCGCCGGGGCGGCTTATCATCAAGCTGAAACCGGAGCGCCGATTTTGGAAAACGTTTTGTCGTGGCTCGATTGCAAGCTCGTTGCCGCGCACGAGGGCGGAGATCACACGATCTTTGTCGGAGAAGCCGTCGCGCTCGGCAACGGCGAGGAAGCTGCGCCGCTGCTTTATTTTCGGAGTCAATATCACAACGCGGAGCCGCAACCAAACGAGGAGCAACCGCGAATGCGCGCGAATTAACGCGAATGAAAAATTAGCGGCTATTCGCGTAGATTCGCGGTTTAAAAATGCTCGTCGATTTAATAGAACCCGAAGGTAGTTGTTGGTTGCTCGATGGATTAATGAAATCCGGCAACGATCTCATCCCAAATTCCACTGCGCGATCTCTTCCAACTTCTTCCGCTGAAGGTCCGGCACTTCGACGTTCTCCGCCGGATAGCCCACCGGAAATAAAATATACGGCTTTTCGTTTTCAGGACGCTGCAAAAGTGTAGCGAGAAATCCCATCGGGCTCGGCGTGTGCGTGAGCGTGACCAAGCCCATGTTGTGAATGGCGGTGATGAACAAACCGCACGCGATGCCCACGCTCTCGTTCACATAATAGTTCGTGAATTTTTCGCCGTTCGCCCTCACACCATAGCTTTGTTTGAAGCACACCACCAGCCACGGCGCGATTTCTAAAAACGGTTTGCGCCAATCCGTGCCGAGCGGCGCGAGCGCGGCGAGCCATTCTGCCGGCATGCGCCCGCCTTCGTAACTTTCGCGTTCTTCTTTCTCGGCCGCAATGCGAATTTGCTTTTTCAATTCAGGGTCATTCACGGCCGCGAAGAACCACGGCTGGCGATGCGCGCCCGAAGGCGCGGTATTCGCGGTCAAAATCGCGTATTCAATCAGCTCGTGCGGGACCGGGCGAGATGAAAACGTGCGCACGCTGCGGCGTTGCTCCAACAATTCGTAAAACGCACGAGCGCGACGTTGCATTTCTTCCGGAGGGAAACTCAAAGCTTGGTGGGGAGTGTGGCGATAGGGTTCGCTCATCTCAGCTCTTCATGTTCACGAATTGCAGCGGCACTTTGATCGCCGGGTTCTCGCGCAGCATTTTGATGACGGCTTGCAGATCGTCGATCTTCTTGGCGGTCACGCGCACTTGCTCGTCTTGAATCACAGCTTGCACTTTGAGCTTGGTGTCTTTGATGAGCTTCACAATCTCGCGCGCCGCGTCTTTATCCAACCCCTGCTTGATTTTGATTTCGACTTTCACGCTTTGCCCCTGGCCGGGCTCCACTTTGCCGAACTCCACCGCGCGCGGATCGATTTTGCGCTTCGAAAGATTCACGGACATCATTTCCTGCAGCGCGCGCACTTTCATCTCATCTTCGGTGTGCAAGCTGATCTTGGCTTCTTTTTTGTCGAGTTCGATGGAAGTTTTGGAATTGCGAAAGTCGTAGCGATTCGCCAATTCTTTTTTGGTATTGTTGATGGCGTTGTCAACTTCCTGCAAATTGACTTCATTGACGATGTCGAATGAGGGCATGCGTTCTCTCCTAAGAAATTATGATTGTAAATTCGTCGTCGCTGTGGTGCGTTTGAACAATGTCACTTGAAACAACTCTTCCGCGGGTAATTCAAACTTCGGGGCCGGTGCGTGATTTTCGCGCGACCAATCAATCATGCGCAAGATGCCTTCTCCGCGTTTCTCCATATAGCCCATGCCCGCAAGATATGAAGCGAGCAATTGATTGCGCGAAAACTGCACGACTTTGATATTTTCCAACGTTAAAGTATTGGGTAACCCGCCGGGGCTTATTACTTCGAGGCGATCGACATACATAAACAAACGAATGCCGCTTCCCGACAAGCTATAATTGCGATGCGCAACCGCATTGGTGATCGCTTCGCGCACGGCCTCCAAAGAATAATCTGGAAACTCGATGCGTTTAATACCTTGAATGACCGAGCCGATGCGCATGTTGTTTTTAACAAAACCAACGGCGCCTTCGATTTGCTCCGTCACTGTGCCACGTATCGTCTTTTGATCTAGCACCTCGCTCGTGCGTGAATCATCGCGATAATGCGCCGCTTGAATCTCCGCGCCGGGCAAAAAAAATTGCGCGTTCTTTCCAAAAGCCAACAAACCGGCGACCGTCGGAAATACGCCGCGTTCTTCGTTTTTCAGAATGCGCAAATTCAATAGAAGATTTTCCGCCGGCAACTTGCTTTCATTGAGAGCCGGTTGTTTTAATCCTTGCAGAAAGGCATCGACTTTAGCAGGCTCGATGTCATCGCGCTTCGCCGCTTCGATCACGGTTTCATCAAATTGAATTTGACGCGACCGCTGAAACAACCTTGCCAACTCTTCTTTGGAAGGTTGCCGTTTGGTGGAGCCAACGCGAATATAATATTTGCCGTCTTGCGTTGAGACAACGCTCGGATTTTTGGGAATGTAAAGCGCAAGCACATGCACGCCGTTATTTTTGAGTTTGGTGATCACGGGAATGATCGGAGGGTCGACGTTCTGGCGGCAAATACTGACGAGCCGTTCTTCCAACTTCATATCGCTCACGCCGCAAATTTTGCCGTCATCTTCCACGCCAAAAAGAATTGTGCCGCCTGCGGTATTAGCAAACGCAACGATCTCCGCGGCAAGCGCATCGGGATGAGGCGCTTCGCGTTTAAACTCCAAAGTGGAATCTTCGCCTCGCTCCAGCAAGGCTTCTATATCAGACCAATACATTTTTAGCGCATGTCAATTGCTGAGACCAAATCTTATGCAACAATTTACAGTCACACCCTCTGATACGCAAGGGCTTTTTCGGCTCGCGGCTTGACATTGACGATGGAATCTTGTAAGGTTTCGCTGTCTTGAATCGTTCTGTGAGAAAAAACGAGGGAGCGAAAATGTTGAACAAGAAGTTCGAAGCAGCACAGGTGCGCGCCGAGCAATATCGCACGAAAGCCAAAGGCTATTATCACGCGAAGCTCGAACAAGGCAAAGCCGTCAAAGACAAGGCCGAGCAAACCTATCGCCGCTACGAGAAGTACATCCCCATTATCGCGTTCGTAGGCGGATTCATTTATGATTCCATCACGCTCACGCGCATCGATCTGTTGCTCGACAACATCATCCTATTGTGCTACACGCTCGTGGCCGGTGTGCTGCTCGCAATTTGGGGCGCGGTGAAACGCGGGCGATTGCGTCATCCTTTCTTGCTCGCCAAGCTTGATTGGATCGTATTCGGCATCAACTTTCTCTTCGGCAGCTTGCTTTCGAGCTACGTCGTGTTCTATTTCAAAAGCGCGGGCGTGGGAAAATCTTATCTCTTCGTCGGTATGCTCGTCGTGCTCATGCTCGCGAATGAATTTTGGGGGCATCGCATGCAAAAGCTCGGGCAGCAGTTGTCCGTCTATTTCTTCTGCAGCTTTGCTTTCTTCACATTTTTCCTGCCGGTCTTCACGCACATCATAAATTTTTGGATGTTTCTCGCCAGCGGCGTGTTGGCATTGTTACTCACCGGACTTGTGGCATTCGGCATCTTCGGCAAAGTTTTATTGCGCGCAAAACGGCCGGTCCTTCGTTTGAGTCGCGGCCCGCTCGCGATCTTTGCAACGCTCGTATTGCTCTATTTTATGAATTGGATTCCGCCGGTGCCGCTGGCTTTGAAAGAGAGTGGAATTTTTCGCAGCGTGCGCCGCGTGCAGGATAAATATGAAGTGAAATATCGCAAGCCGAGTTGGTGGCAATTTTTAACGCGCGATGAAAGCAACTTCGCCTATACGCGCGGCGACACCGTGTTTTGCTTCGCGGCGATTTTTGCGCCGACGGATTTGAACAGCCGCATCATTCATCATTGGCAAATGAAGAACAAAGAAGGCGATTGGGTGACGACCGATAAAATCGGCTATGCCATTCGCGGCGGCCGCGACGGAGGCTGGCGCGGCTTCACACGCAAAACGAACGCGGTGCCGGGCGAATGGCGCGTCGAGGTGAAAACTGAAAACGACCGTCTGCTTGGCCGCATTCCGATTGACATTGAAGCGGCGCAAGAACGTCCGAAGGAATTACGGAAGGATTTTCGTTGAGGATTAGTTCAGTTTCGTTAGCTTTTTAATGGATGAAAAACTCTTGTGGCTGTCGCGGTTTTGCGGCCTCGCCTCCATCCGATAAAAATAAATTCCCGCCGGTAACGCGCTTCCTCTTTCATCTCTCCCATCCCAAAACGTTTTGTGTACTCCTGCCGCTTGCGTGGCAGCAACGAGCCTGCGCACTTCTTCGCCGAGCAGATTGAAAACGCGCAGTTCTATATGACTGCTCATCGGCAACTGATAACTGACCTCGGTTCGAGCCTGTAGTCCCCGAAGTGACGAACTTGCGCCGTAAAACGGATTGGGATAATTCTGCTGCAGCACGAAATCTTTAGGAAGCTGGTTGCGTGCTTCTCTCTCTTTGACCCCAACCATCGGCTCATCCGGCGGCTTGAAGCCGTATTGCGAAGTGTGCCAGCGATCATGCCCATACATGGGCCACGGGAAACGCTCTTCAACATAAGGCACGCCGGGGATAGTCCACACATTTAGCCAGGTCTCATCTTCACCAATATCTTCTGAAACCGAAATTAATTCCAGCGAGCCATCGCGATCCAAATCTCCCATAGCGACACTGTTGAAACCGGCGAATTGCCGTGGACGTAAAGGCGACCACGTTACATTGGTACCATCGTGATTGAGCGCGAAAATTCGGCCGCGCCATACGCCATCAACCAAATCAGCTTGACTGTTGGTTGCAAAGACCTCGAGTCGCCCATCGCCATCAATGTCACCAATTGTAGGATTGGCGAAGACACTGCGAAAAACCAAAGTGGTGTCAATTTCACTAAGAATCACCGGCCACCCCGGGGCTAAACTGCCATCAGCGTTCCACGCTACGACGTGATCGAAGCGATCTCCGAAGATAAGCTCGCGATCGCCATCCGCATCGATGTCGGCCACAGACGGGCCGGCAACAAAACCAGCCACGAGTGAATCCATACCTGCAGTAAAAATGGGCCACCCTGGCATCATCGTTCCGTCATAGCGATAGAGCGCCGCAAAAGGTCTCCTGCGTCCGTATCCTGCAGTGCCGACGGCGATTTCTGCAAAACCGTCTTGATCGACATCGGCTAATGCTGGGTTACACAGGTATCTGAAATCTTGGCCTAGTGGTGTGTCTATCGGCCAGCCGGGCAGCAATTCTCCAGAAGCATTCCAGACATATAGCCTTCCCCTAGCAGTGTTCTCAAAATCACCGGAGGTTTTGAATTGCGCTGCAACGACGATATCAGCTTGACCATCAGCATTGATATTGCTAATTGATGGTTTTGACAACGGATAGTAATCCGGAATACTTTGCGGCCACCCCTTCGCAATCGTACCATCGTGGTGAAAAACAAAGATTTTTTCTGCGAAACTTCCCACGATTTCCAAAAGGCCATCCCCCTCCAAATCATATAAGGTGACGGCGCTGCTGCCAAAACCAGGCTCCAACGGAAAACCGGAATGAAGTCGGCCTTGATGATCCCATGCATACAAATAGCTCCGGCGAGTGAAGCCCTCACGATCGAGAGTGACAACATCCAAAAAGCCGTCGCCATCAAGATCACCCACGGCAGGTGAATTACCAGTGGAAAAAATTGTGGCTTGCGGCCATCCTGGAAGCAACGTGCCATTGTGCCGAAACACATAGACTTTTTTGCCACTGGCCACGATGATTTCCCATTTGCCATCACGATCGAGGTCGCCAAGCATCGGCCCCTCCGAGGTGGCGAAGGCATCTGTTTCAAGAGGAATCGGAAAACCGGCGACCATAACCGGAGCCTCTTGCGCTGCTGCATCGTAAGTGACGAATAGAAGAACCGCTAGTGGCCATCGTAATTTTTTGAGCTGCCTTGTCATTTCTTCTCTCCAAATGAAAACGCAAGGACCGTAATCCAGCACATGGATCACGGTCCTTGGTAAAATGCTTAATTCCCAAATGAATGCCAGCCACGCTCGGGATTAGTATTGGGTATCAAGCGTGATATCGCGAGTGGTCGTCCCTTCTTGGGAATGATAAACGTTTTCATCTCCCATGGCATGAGTAAGGTCATCAGCTTCCAACCGATAGGTGCCGGCCGGATAATTTGTATCGACCCCCCAAATTTCATAGTAACCATTTGAGCCCGTAAGTACTATCTCGTCTTTTAACGAGCCACCCAAGTAAACTCGTAGCCTTGTTCCTTCTGGAGCGGGAGAGCCGTTGGTATATTTTGCAATACCATCGAATTGCCTTTCTGACGTTGAGGGCGTCATGAATCCGACCAACACTAACAACGCCATGAGGGCAGCAAGAAGCAAAACTAAGCGTTTCATAAAGCGTCCTTTCTTGATCGAGTGTAAAAGTTCTTGCCCCGCAGCCCCAAAGAAACAATTGCTTCCCATGACGCCGTTTTTTATAATGGCGTTGCTATGATTCACGAGAAGCTTTGGCGGTTCCTTCGGAGCTGCTGAAGCTTTTCTTTTTGGGGATAAAAACACGGCGGCGGTTTTGGCGGGAGGGCGCGGCTACATAAAAGTACAGCGACCGCAGAAGAGATAAAGCGCGAAACGCATAGCTAAACCCAGAAAGCAGAAGGTGATCTTCTGGAACACTCAAGTTCAAAAAGCGAGAGATGCGAGAGATGCGAGAGATGCGAGAGATGCGAGAGATGCGAGAGATGCGAGAGATGCGAGAGATGCGAGACCCAACTTGCCCTTTGAGCTTAAGCGCTCGTCCATTTTGACGGCTTCAAGAAAAGAAAAAAATGTTCATACGCAAGCGCTATTTTGTGAGGATATAAAAAATCTCAAAAAACCGCGCCGACCTTTCTCTTGCTTTTGGCGGGCGTTTTTACTATGCTTGCCGACCAAAAATCAACCTACCTCATCAACGTTGAAAGATAATGTTTAGAGCGTTGCTCCATGAACCAAGCCAGGACAAGCTGCGCGGCGAATGCTCTTCTTGGCTGAATCCATAAAGCAGTGCGATTTGACAAGGAGTATTTGTGGAAAACCTGGCCCAGGTTGACCCGGAAGTGCATCGCGCGATTATCGGCGAAATTAAACGGCAGAATGAAACGCTCGAGTTGATTGCCTCCGAAAATCACGTCAGTGTTGCGGTGTTGGAAGCACTCGGCCAACCGATGACGAACAAGTACGCGGAAGGCTATCCAGCGAAGCGTTATTATGGCGGCTGCGAGTACGTCGATCAAGTTGAAGAACTCGCACGCGAGCGTGCTTGCAAGCTCTTCGACGCGGAATATGCGAACGTACAGCCGCATGCCGGCAGCCAAGCGAATCTCGCCACGTTCTTCGCGTTCGTGAAACCCGGCGACACGGTGATGGGTATGAACCTCGCGCACGGCGGTCATCTCACCCACGGCAGCCCGGCGAATTTTTCCGGCAAGCTCTTTCGGATCGTGTCCTACGGCGTCGATCCGAAAACGCATCGCATCGACATGAATCAAGTCGAGCAGATTGCATTGAAGGAAAAGCCGCGCCTCATCATCGTGGGCGCGAGCGCCTATTCGCGCGAATTTGATTATGCGCACTTCCGCGAGATTGCCGATAAGGTCGGCGCAAAGCTTGTGGCCGACATCGCGCACCCGGCGGGTTTGATTGCGACGAAGTTGATTAAAAGCCCTTTGCCGCATTGCCACGCCGTGACCACGACCACGCACAAAACTCTGCGCGGCCCGCGCGGCGGCATGATACTCATTGGCAAAGATGAAGAGAACGATCTCGGCGTCACCACGCCCAAAGGCCGCAATAAAAAATGGTCGGAGCTTATCGACTCGAACGTATTCCCCGGTTTTCAAGGCGGGCCGTTGATGCACGTGATCGCCGCCAAAGCCGTGGGGTTCAAAGAAGCCTTGCAGGAGGACTTCGTCAAATACTCCAAGCAAGTCATCAAAAACGCGAAGACCATGGCGAGCGAGTTGATCGACATGGGCTATGACATCGTCTCGGGCGGAACCGACACCCACGTTTTTCTGCTCGATTTGCGCCGCCGCAACTTGACCGGCAAAGAGGCGGAACCGGCGTTGGAAAAAGCCGGCATCACCGTCAACAAGAACATGGTGCCGAACGATCCGCAACCGCCGACGGTCACGAGCGGCATTCGCATCGGCACGCCCGCGCTCACCACGCGCGGCATGAATGAAAATGAAATGCGTGAAGTCGCCTTTCTCATCGACAAGGTGCTCACCGACATTCACAACGAAACGGTTTCCGAGCGCGTCAGAGATCAGGTCCTGGACCTCAGCCATCGCTTCCCCCTCTATCCCGATCTCGTTCCACATGAATGACGTTGGCTCATCGTTATGACCGCGCGCCGTAACGATGAGTGAATGCCGATATTCCGGAGGAGGAATTTTATGCGTTGTCCCTATTGCCAATACGCCGATAGCCGCGTCATCGACTCGCGCACGAGCAATGAAGGCCGAATCGTGCGGCGCCGGCGCGAATGCCTGTCTTGTCAAAAACGCTACACCACCAAAGAACACGTGGAAGAATCGCCGCTCATCGTGGTCAAAGGTGATGGCCGCCGCGAAATTTTCAATCGCGAAAAGATTTTGCGCGGCATCCAAGTCGCGTGCAGCAAACGGCCGGTCCCGACCGAAGTCATCAATCGGTTCGTGGATGAGATCGAAGCCGTGTTGCGCGACGGCAATCGCGAAGAAATCAGCTCGCGCGCCATCGGCCAACATATCATGGACGGCCTGCGGCGCATCGATGAAGTTGCCTACGTGCGTTTCGCTTCGGTGTATCGTAAATTCCAAGCCAAAGAAGAATTTCTACAAGAGCTACAAGAGCTAGCGAATCCACAACCGGTTTTTGTTTGACACTTCTCTTCGACAATGAACGCAGCAGCTAGTCGAACCGGCGGCGCAGTTTATAAATTGCGCAGACGCGGTTACTATCTGCTTTTTTTGTGTCTGGAAATGGAGCAACCTCGCAGTGAATGAAACCTCACAAGACGCCCGAACCAAGCGGCGCCCGCAAGATGAAAGAGAGATGCCCTTTCTCGATCATCTTGAAGAATTGCGTAAGCGTATTTTTAAAGCCCTCCTCGCCATCGTCTTCTTCGCGGTTCTCAGCGGCGTCTACATTGACGAAATTTTTGAGTACACGGTAAGGCCGTATGAAGATGCCATGAAAACCGCGCTCGAGGCCAAATCGAAAACGAGCGCGCAAGAAACCCCGCTCAAACTAGCCGCGAACGACACCCTGCAAAGCAAACCACAAACTCGCGAGCCAGCCGTACCGCGCTTGGTGTTCTTGAGCCCGACTGGCGGCTTCATGTTCTATTTGAAATTGGCCCTCACCGTCGGCTTGCTCTGTAGTTTGCCCTTCATCTTTTATCAGATTTGGATGTTCATTTCTCCCGGTTTGTTGGAAGGCGAGCGCCGTATCGCGCCTCTCATCGTTTTGTTTACAACCTTGTGCTTCCTAGCCGGAGGTGCGTTTTGTTATTTCATCGTGCTCAAATACGGCTTGGGTTTCCTGCTCGGCTTTCAGACCGACACGCTCGTGCCCATGATTTCGATTGAAGAATACTTCGGCTTCGTCTCCACGCTCATTCTCGTGTTCGGTTTGGTTTTCGAGATGCCGGTCATCGCATACCTGCTCACGCGTATAGGTATCTTGACGCCGGAATTTCTGCGGCAGAAACGCCGCTATGGCATCGTCGCAATCTTCGTCATCGCGGCCGTCGTCACGCCCACGGTTGATTGGCTCACTCAAACCATGCTTGCCGTGCCGCTGCTCGTATTGTACGAGATCAGCATTCTTGTCTCGCAAATCGCGTTGCCGGAGAAGATGAAAAAAGCGTTGGGAGAGGTGGCAACGGAATCGTAACGCTGCTTTTTTATATGTCCCTCTTTTATGTCATTCTGTAAGAAACTTTCCTCGTGCTCGGAATCACGCCTGTTTAAAAAGTGTGTGTCGAGTACGAGGGAAGGTCTTTACAAGATGACATTGTTTTGGTGTGAATAAAAATATATCAGGAGCATACATGAGCATCAAACCCGATCGTTGGATTAAAAAAATGGCGCTCGAACACAAAATGATCGAGCCGTTCATGGACCGCCAAGCGCGGCAAAACGTGATTTCGTATGGCGTATCCTCGTATGGCTATGACGTGCGCATCGCCGATGAATTTAAAATCTTCACGAACGTCTTCGGCGCGGTCGTCGATCCCAAAAGTTTCAACCCGAAATCCTTTGTTGATTTCAAAGGAGAGGTTTGCATCATTCCGCCGAACAGTTTTGCGCTCGCCGGCACGGTGGAATATTTTCGCATCCCGCGCAACGTGCTCTGCACGTGCCTCGGCAAGAGCACGTATGCCCGTTGCGGCATCATCGTAAACGTTACGCCTTTGGAGCCGGAATGGGAAGGGCATATCACGATTGAGATTTCCAACACCACGCCGCTGCCCGCGAAAATTTATGCGAACGAAGGCATCGCGCAAATTCTCTTCTTCGAAAGCGACGAGGCCTGCGAGGTTTCGTATGCCGACCGCAAAGGGAAGTACCAGAGCCAGGTCGGCGTGACGTTGCCGAAAGTGTGAAGCTCCGAGTTGGAGTAGTGGATTGATGGAGTGATGCAGTGTCAATACTTCATTGATCCCACACGACGCGGACAAGCCGCAATCAAAACAAACGTCGCGACAGAAGTGGGCACCTTACACGTTACACTTTACACCTCTTTTTGAGGCTCTGCTTTGATCGATCTCCACACCCACACCAACCAATCCGACGGCATGCACTCGCCCGAAGCGCTCGTGCTGCTGGCGAAGAGCAAGAATCTCTCCGCCATCGGCATCACCGACCACGACGAAGTCGGCGGCCTTGAAAGAGCGATGAGCAAGGGCGATGAAATCGGCGTGGAAATTATTCCCGGTGTGGAGTTGAGCACGATGTGCGGCGGTTTTGATGTTCACATTCTCGGGTACTTCATTGATTATCACAACGCGCGGCTTTTAGAAACGTTGTGCCACCTCAAAGCTGAACGCATCAAACGCACGCATCGCATTTTGCAAAAGCTTGATACTTTGGGATTGACACTCAGCTTTGAAACCGTGCAGCGCATCGCAGGTGAAGGCTGCATCGGACGCCCTCACATTGCCGAAGGCCTGGTGCATAATGGTTTGGTGCGCACGTTTCAAGACGCGTTCGATCTTTTTCTCGCCGAAGGCAAACCTGCGTTCGAACCTAAGACAAAGCTGTTGCCCAACGAGGCCGTCGCGCTCATTCACACCGCCGGCGGCGTGGCGAGCTTGGCTCATCCCGGACAAAATCTCACTTTGGAAGTCGTCATCGACGTGATCAAATGCGGCGTGGATGCCATCGAAGCCATTCATCCTAAACATAGTGCAACGCAACGACGCACGTTCGAAAAGCTGGCGGAAGAATACGGCTTGGTGCAAACCGGCGGCTCGGATTTTCACGGCGGACCGCGCGGCGAAGAAAAGTTCGGGCAATACACGGTCACGCAGCAACAAGTGGAACAACTCAAAAAATTATCGCAGCAATGGCACTGAAATGGAAAATGATCACCGTCGGGCCGTTCGCGATGAACGCGTACTTGCTTTGGTGCGATGAAACCAAAGCCGCGCTCGTTATCGACCCCGGTGATGAAATCGAACGTATCGCGCAAGAAATCGAGCGCGAAGGCGTGCAACCGGATCGCATCATTCTCACGCACGGCCATCTCGATCATGTCATGTTCGCGAACCTCATGCAAGACAAATTCAAGCTGAAGCTCTTTATGCACCGCGAAGATGTTTTTATGGTTGAGAATATGAATCGCCAAGCCGCGATGTTGGGATTTACAATGCCCGGCCTGGTTGCGCCGCGTATTGATGGACATTTGTCGGAAGGCGATACGGTCACGTTCGGAAAACAGACGCTGAAAGTTTTGCACGGGCCAGGCCACTCGCCCGGCAGCATTATGCTCATCGGCGATGATCTCGCAGTGGTCGGCGACGTTCTGTTTCAAGACTCCATCGGTCGCACGGATTTGCCCGGCGGCTCGTATGAAACGCTCATCCATTCCATTCGAACCAAACTGCTGCCGCTGAAAGATGAAACGCTGGTTTTGCCCGGCCACGGCGAAACCACGACCATCGGCGCGGAACGACGCAGCAATCCGTTTTTGCAATGATTACATTAGACGAAGTCAAACGCAACCCTTTGGTTGAAGCCTATCTCACGCGCGCGGATGAATATCTCGAAGTCATCGGCTATACCGAGCATGGCCGACGACACTGTGGCCTCGTCGCGAAAAACGCGCGGCAGATTTTGCTCGATCTCGGCCTGCCCACGCGCGAAGCCGAGCCGTGCGCGATTGCGGCGTATTTGCACGATCTCGGCAACGTTTTCAATCGCGTGAATCATGCCTTCACCGGCGCGATATTGGCGCACACGCTGTTGCTCGGCATGGGCATGGCGCCGATGGAGATTACGCAAATCGTCGCGGCCATCGGCAGTCACGATGAAGTGAGTTGCGAGCCGGTGAGCAACATTGCATCTGGTTTGATCATCGCGGACAAATCCGACGTGCATCGCTCGCGCGTGCGCAATCCCGCAATGATCAAATTCGACATTCACGACCGCGTGAACTACGCGGTGGAGAGCAGCACGCTGCTCGTCAACAAAGACAAGCGCGTGATCATGCTCGAACTCGCGCTCGACACGCAAATCTCATCGCTCGTGGAATACTTCGAAATTTTTCTGACCCGCATGCTGTATTGCCGCAAAGCCGCCAACTTTCTCGGTTGCCAATTCAGTTTGGTGGCGAATGGGAATGTGTTGTTGTAGAGATCTTGAATGCTCAATAGTGAATTAACAATTCGCAATTGACCATTGACCATTAGCCATTCACAATTGTCAATTGCTAATTGCTAATTGCCAATTGTGAATTGTTAACCGATTCTCCTTTTGGCAACGGCTTAAGGTTGCGCCATGAAGCAACAAAGCTTATTCGCGCTGCTCTCGCAAGGCCTCGAAGCCACGCTGCGCGAAGACAATCCTTGGTGGCGCGGCGAACGGATTTTCGGAGTGCCGCCGATGCGGCGCTGGGCTTTTGCACCGCTCCTCTCCGGCGTAACGGCCGGTCCAACCGCGATCACGGTTTTGCGCGGCCCTCGCCAGATCGGCAAAACCACTTTGCTCAATCAAGCCATTCACGCGCTGCTCGACGGGGGCGTGGCGCCGCACCGCATCTTCCGCGTGCAATTCGACGAACTGCCGCAACTCAAACAACTGGCCGAGCCGATATTGGAGCTGGTGCGTTGGTATGCCGAGAACATACTCAAAAAAAGTTTGAATCAAGCAGCTTGGGACGGCGAGCAGGTATATATTTTTTTAGATGAAGTGCAAAACCTTCCGGATTGGGCGCCGCAGCTCAAACATCTCGTCGATATGCAACCCGCGCGCGTGGCCGTGACCGGCAGCTCCGCGTTGCGTATCGAAGCCGGAAGAGATAGTTTGGCGGGCCGCATCACCACGCTCGAAATGGGGCCGCTCTTTTTACGCGAGATTGCTGCAATCCGAAAGCTCGGCGCGCTAGACGGCTTTCTGCCCGTGAACGGCTTGGTTCCATTGAAAGAAAAAAGCTTTTGGCAGGAGTTGCGCCGTTACGGGGAGGCGCATCGCGAAGTACGCAAGCTCGCGTTCGAAGTCTTTTCTTCGCACGGCGCTTATCCGATTGCGCATGCGCGCGCGGATTTGCCGTGGGAAGCGCTCGCGCAACTCTTGAATGAAACCGTGATTCGCCGCGCGATCCAACATGATTTGCGCATGGGCCCGCGCGGACAAAAGCGCGATGAGCATCTTTTGGAAGAAGTGTTTCGGCTGGCCTGCCGTTATCTCGGCCAATCGCCTTCGCAGGCGCGTTATCTCAACGAATTGCAGCAGGCCATGAACGCCAATCTGGGGTGGCAGCGCGTATTGGCGTATTTAAAATTTTTAGACGGTACTTTGCTTTTGCGTTTGATCGAACCGCTTGAGCTTCGCCTCAAACGCAAGCGCGGTGCCGCGAAAATTTGCTTGTGTGATCACGCATTGCGCGCAGCATGGCTGCAAGAACAGGTTTCGTTGACCTCTATTCCTTCATATCATTTGGCAGAGCTGGCAGGTCACATCGCAGAGAGTGCGACCGGTTATTTTCTACGCTCGATCATCAACCTAGAAGTCGCGCATTTTCCCGAGCGCGGGGCTGAACCGGAGGTTGATTTCGTTATCACCATCGGCGAGCAACGCATTCCTATCGAAGTCAAATATCGCCGGCACATCGATTATCGCGACACCATGGGCCTTCGCGCGTTTATCGAGAAAGCCCATTATCATGCGCCCTTCGGCGTTTTAGTCACACTGGAAGACGAAGCCGCATCTGATGATCCCCGAATTATTTCGCTGCCGCTTTCGACTTTGTTGTTGTTGCGATAAAATCCTGAACCGTTCAGCCACGGTTGCACTGTGGCTTGCATTTAGACTGCTTCAACGAAGCCTCTCATCATCGCGTGATTTCATTCAAACAAACGGCAAGCGTGAAGAAATAAAAAGCCCCGGCCAAGCCGGGGCTGAACAATTCTAATTTCTCACGCTCTGCCATTTACCAAACGAGGAGGAGTGCATGAAACGCTGGTCTTATTCGCTCGCAATTTTTCTTGGCCTGCTCGCCGTGAGCTGCGCGAAGAAGCCGACCGTCGACGACGTGGTCAAAAAACAGGTGCAAACCCAAGGCGGCGCGGCCGCGCTCGCCGCGATCACCGATCAAGTTTCAAAGTGGGAAGCGAAATTCTCGTATCCCATGGGCGATTCCATGGTCACGTCAACCGTTGACCTGATCATCACCTATAAGCGCCCGAATAAAATCAAATTCGAAATGTTTAATCCCGACGGCTCCACGGCCAGCGCAACCGTGTTCGACGGCGCGAACGGCTGGCAGTATTTCATGGGGCAGAGCGTGCGCGAAATGGTTCAAGCCGAGGAGGATGAAAACAATGCCACGGCGGAAACATGGATCGACGGCTGGCACGATTACGCGGCAAAAGGCATGAAGCTGGAGTTGTTAGCGGATACCACGCTCGAAGGCAACACTTATAACGTCCTGCGCGTGACGGACCGTTTCGGCAACGTGAGCAAAAATTACTGCGACGCGCAAACCGGCTTGGTCGCGCGCTCCGAGGTCGGCATGACGGACCCGACCTCCATGACCAAAGCGCCATATGTGATGGCGTTCGCGAATTACGCGGCTTTCGAGGGTTTTATGGCCGCGAGCGCTTTCAAGCAGTATGATGACGCCGACGCGCTGGTGTTTGAAGCGACATTGAAGGAGCTCGATAATAATGCGGGCGTGGGCGATGAAGCCTTTGCCCAACCCACGCCGCCGGAACCAGCGCCTATGGAAGAAAGCGCGCCGGAAGAAGCAGAAGAAATGTAGTTTCCGCTCGATGATCGACACCTTGATGTAGACGAGCATAATCAAACCCGGTTAACCGCGAATGTGCGCGAATTGACGCGAATGAAAACATTGGCGGCATTCGCGCGGATTCGCGGTTTATAATGAGAGGAAGCCATGCAAAAAATCGCGGTGATTGCCGGTGACGGCATCGGCATCGACGTGACACGCGAAGCGCTGAAAGTCATGCGCCGTGTGAATGAGAAATTCCAACTCGATCTCCAATTCGCCGAGTATGAATACGGCGCAGATTATTTTCTCAAAACCGGCGTGGGGTTGCCGAAGGGAAAGATGGAAGAGTTTCAGCGCGATTACGCTGCGATTTACCTCGGCGCGTTGGGCGATCCGCGCATTCCCGACATGCGCCACGGTCGCGAGATTTTGCTCGCCATGCGTTTCGATTTGGATTTGTACATCAATCTGCGTCCGGTGAAGTTGCTTAACGAACGCCTTTGTCCTTTGAAAGATAAAACCAAAGCCGACGTTGATTTCGTCGTGTTTCGCGAGAACACTGAAGGCCCGTATGTCGGCGCCGGCGGCTTTTTGAAAAAAGGTACGCCCGATGAAGTCGCCACGCAGGAATCCATTCACACGCGCAAAGGCGTGGAGCGCATCATTCGCGCGGCGTTTGAATATGCGCGCACGCACGGACGCAAGCGCGTCACAATGAGCGACAAGTCGAACGTACTTCGTTATGGCCATGACCTTTGGCAGCGCACGTTTGCAGAGGTCGGTGCGGAATATCCGGAGATTGAAAAAGATCATTACTTCGTCGATGCGCTCGTGATGAAGATGGTCAAATCGCCGGAGCACTTCGACGTGATCGTGACCGAGAACATGCTCGGCGACATCATCACGGATTTGGGCGCGATGCTGCAGGGCGGATTGGGCATGGCCGGCTCGGGCAACATTCACCCCGGCCGCGTTTCACTCTTCGAGCCGGTGCATGGGTCCGCGCCTTATATGGCCGGGCAGAATAAAGCCAACCCGATTGCCGCGATCTTAACTGTTGAGATGATGTTGGATTGCCTCGGCAAGCGTGAAGCCGCCGCAGCAATTGAACAAGCCGTGCAGCTAGCCGTTGATGAAAATCAAGTCACGGCGGACATCGGCGGCAAGCTCGGCACGCGCGAATGCGGGGATTACATCACGGCATTTTTGCAGCAAAGAGAATGAAGATTAACACAAAGCGAGCTACGCGAAAAATTATGGCGCTCAAAACAATCACCCGCTCCTCCGACGAGCCGACTCCTCGTTGGTACACGCCGATCACGGAAGAAATGGTGCGCGATATTACGCAGCGCATCGTGCAAGCATTCCAACCGGAGAAGATCGTGCTCTTTGGATCATATGCATACGGCCAACCGGAATTTCAAAGCGATTTGGATTTGTTCGTCGTGATGAATCGCCTTCGCCGTAAAAGCGTTTTTGAGCGTGATCGTGTTGTGGCCCATGTCGCGCGTCCGAGCGGAGTGGCGATGGACGTGCTCGTGCGCACGCCGCAAGAAGTAGCGCAGCGCTTGAAAATGGGTGACCGCTTTTTCCATGAAGTCATGACCAAAGGCCAGGTGCTTTATGAGCGATCGCAAGCTCGTCGCCGAGTGGGTGCAAAAAGCTGAAGGAGATTTTCAAGCAGCCACACGAATGCTGCGCTGGCGCAAGAATCCTCAGCCGGATTTGGTGTGCTATCACTGCCAACAGTGCGCGGAAAAATACGTGAAGGCGTTTCTTCAGCAGCATAACGTGGATTTTCCGTGGATTCACAATCTGATCAGGCTGAACGAATTGTGCCTTGCGATTGATGGATCTTTTATTCAGATCCAATCCCACTTGGAACATCTCAATCCCTTCGAGGCTGAAACGCGCTACCCCGGTCATTTTGCGAATGTGGACGACGCCCGCGTCGCTGTTGCAACGATGAAGAAAGTGCGAGAGTTTGTTCGCGCCAAATTGAATTTAACATGAAAGGAGCACAACCATGGCAAGACCCGTCACTCTCTTCACCGGCCAATGGGCTGATTTGCCGTTGAACGTCATTGCGCAGAAAGCGGCCTCGTGGGGCTATGAGGGTTTGGAGCTCGCGTGCTGGGGCGATCACATGGAAGTTGATAAGGCGGCGACCGATTTGGAATATTGCAAACGCCAGCTTGAAATTTTGCGCAAGCACAATCTCAAAGTCTTTGCGATCAGCAATCATTTGGCGGGCCAGCTTGTGTGCGATTTAAATAACGACAATCGCTCCGATGCGTTTGCGCCGGAAGATTGTCATGGCAACGCCGAGAAGAAACGGCAATGGGCGGTGAATACCATGAAGAACACCGCACGCGCCGCAAAGAATCTCGGCCTCAAAGTCGTGAACGGCTTCACCGGCTCTTCGATTTGGCATTTGCTCTACAGCTTCCCTCCGGTTGCGCCTTCTACAATCGATGAAGGCTTCGAATACTTTGCAAAGATGTGGAATCCCATTTTGGATGTGTTCGACGAATGCGGCGTGAAGTTCGCGCTCGAAGTGCATCCGACGGAAATTGCGTTCGACATCGTCACCACCAAGCGCGCGCTCGAAGCCATCGGTCATCGCAAAACGTTTGGGTTTAATTTCGATCCGAGCCATTTGCACTGGCAGATGGTCGATCCCGTTTGCTTCCTGCGCGAATTTTCGGATCGCATTTATCACGTGCATATGAAAGACGCGGCCCTGCAGCTCGATGGGCGCAGCGGCATTCTCGCTTCACACTTGAACTTCGGCGATCCGCAACGCGGTTGGGATTTTCGCTCGCTCGGCCACGGCGGCGTGAAGTTCGAAGAGATCATTCGCACGCTCAATCACATCGGCTATGTCGGCCCGCTCTCCGTGGAATGGGAAGACAGCGGCATGGACCGCGAGCACGGCGCGCAAGAAGCCTGCGCCTTCGTGAAGCGCGTAGATTTCAAACCCTCGAACATCGCGTTCGACGCAGCGTTTGATCGGTGAGAATGCGCATGAAGTCGGACTTGCGCGCGATTTGTTCACTGAAATTGATTGACTGTTTGCGTAAGTCCGATTGCCCCGTGCTTTAGAGCAAAATCAAGACAAATGGGAGACTAACATGAGTCAAGAATCAAAGCTCAAGTTTGATGAAATTGGGTATTGGTCTGAGATGAAACTTGACATTATCAAGGACTACGCCTCTGAGTATTCGAAAATTCTTACGGCCCAGAATACGCCAAAACTTTACCATGTGTACATTGATGCCTTTGCAGGTGCAGGCAAGCACATTTCACGCAAGACTGGCGACTTTGTGCCAGGAAGTCCGATGAACGCACTCCAAGTCACGCCTCCCTTTCGCGAGTATTACTTGATTGATCTGAATCAAGAGAAAGTTGGTGCATTACAGAAGATTGCTGGAGAGCGGGCGGATGTCCATGTCTACGAGGGCGATTGCAACTCTATCTTGTTGAACGAAGTCTTTCCCAAGGTGAAATACGAGAATTACCGCAGAGGCTTGTGCTTGCTCGATCCCTATGGTTTGCACCTGAATTGGGAAATTATCAAAACCGCAGGGCAATCGCGAAGCATCGACATGTTTCTAAATTTTCCCGTTGCTGATATGAATCGAAATGTGCTTTGGCACAATCCTGAGGAGGTCGACCCAAAAGATATTGAGCGTATGAACGCCTTCTGGGGTGACGAAAGCTGGCGGAAAATCGCTTACAGCTCGACTGGAAACCTTTTTGGTTTTTTGGAAAAAGAAGATAATGAGACGGTTGCAGAAGCATTTCGGGAGCGACTGAAAAAGGTGGCTCAATTCAAAAACGTTCCCAAGCCTCTGCCGATGAGAAACTCGCGAGGTGCGACCGTTTATTATTTCTTCTTTGCTTCACAAAAGCCGGTTGCAAATCGTATCATCGAACATATTTTTGACAAGTACAGAAAGCGAGGGATAAAATAATGGCCTCAAATTCATCCATTGAATGGACCGAATCCACCTGGAATCCCGTGACGGGCTGCAACAAGATCAGTCCAGGGTGCAAGCACTGCTATGCTGAACGCATGGCGAAGCGGCTTCAATCCATGGGGCAGCCCAATTACGCCAACGGCTTTGATCTCACTTTGCAAGAACGCGCGTTGCAGTTGCCCCTAAAATGGAAGAAGCCGCAGGCCATTTTTGTGAACTCGATGAGCGATCTTTTTCACAACGAGGTTCCGGCGGTATTCATTCTGAAAGTGTTCGAGGTGATGCAGAGGGCGAGCTGGCACAACTTTCAAATTTTGACTAAGCGATCCGCTCGACTACTCGAACTCGATTCAATTTTGCCTTGGGCACCCCATATTTGGATGGGCGTGAGTGTGGAAACTGAAGACTACGCGTTTCGCATCGATCATTTGCGTCAGACCACCGCTCATATCAAATTTCTTTCTCTTGAACCGCTTTTGGGGCCGCTCCACCGTTTGAACTTGAATGCAATTGACTGGGTGATCGTCGGCGGTGAGTCAGGGCCGGGCGCACGGCCAATGGACCCTTTGTGGGTAATCGATATTCGAAATCAATGCCAAAAATCTGGAGTTCCTTTCTTTTTCAAACAATGGGGAGGAACTCGCAAGAAGCAAACCGGCCGGGAACTCGAAGGCCGAACCTGGGATGAGATGCCACTAATTGATGTGAACTTATCAACACGAACTTTTTCTCCGGTCATCGTCAATTAGCCATCAAGTGAAGCCGGGGTTGTGCTTAATTTGTTTGGCAATGGAAAGCTCTTTTGTGCAAGTCCGGCTTCTCAATCCACCAACGAAAGGTGAAAGGTTTATGATGACCCGTCGCCAATTTCTCAAGAGTGCTCTCGGAACCGTAATAGCCGCACCTTATATCATCCCCGCCTCCGCGCTCGGCAAAAACGGCTTCACCGCGCCAAGCGATCGCATCACGATCGGCTGCATCGGCGTGGGCGGCATGGGCACGTCGAACATGAATAGCTTTCTCGGCAAGCCCGAAGCGCAAATCATCGCCGTGTGCGACGTGGATACGGCGCATCGCAATCGCGCGCGCGATAGCATTAACGAAAAGTACGGCAACAAAGATTGCGCGACGTACAATGACTTTCGCGAAGTGCTCGCGCGCAATGATATTGACGCCATCTCGCTCGCGGTGCCCGATCAGTGGCATGGCATCATTGCCGTCGCAACGGCGCGCGCGGGCAAAGATATCTACGGAGAGAAGCCGCTTGCGTACACGATCTCAGAAGGCCGCGCGGTAGTTGATGCAGTGCATCGTCACGGCGTCGTTTGGCAAACGGGCAGTTGGCAGCGTTCGCAACAACATTTTCGTTTCGGCTGCGAGCTGGTGCGCAACGGCCGCATTGGAAAAGTTCATACCGTGCGCGTAGGCTTGCCGCATGGCAATAATGTTGATAATCGCGGCACACAGCCTGCGCCCGTGCCCCAAGGATTTGATTACGACATGTGGCTTGGGCCTGCGCCGTGGCGGCCGTATAATCCGAGTCGGTGTCATTGGAATTTTCGTTGGATCAGCGATTACTCCGGCGGGCAGCTCACGGATTGGGCCGGGCATCATTGCGACATTGCAAATTGGGGTATGGGCACGGAGTATTCCGCGCCAGTTGCAATCGCAGGCCGCGCGGTTTATCCGCCTGCGAAAGACGGCCTCTTCGATACGCCGGAGAGTTATTACTTCGAGTGCAAATTCGCCGAAGGCTTCACCATGATCGTTGCGGATCAAAGGCAGCAACCCAAAGGCATGGGCGTGCAGTTCATCGGCGAGCATGGTTGGGTATATGTTGATCGCTCGGGCATCGATGCCGAACCGAAATCGCTGCTCACTTCGATCATCGGCCCGAATGAAATTCAACTCTACAAGAGCAACGATCATCATCAAAATTTTTTGGATTGCGTTCGCAGCCGCGCGTTGACGATCACGCCCGTCGAAGTCGCGCATCATTCCATCATGATCGGCCATCTCGGCGTGATTGCGATGAAGCTCGGCCGCAAAGTGCAATGGGAGGGCGCGCGCGAACGCTTTGTGAACGATGCCGAGGCCGATCGTATGCTGTCGAGGCCGATGCGGAGTCCGTGGCATTTGTGAGAGCCTCCATATTCTCGTTTCCACAGTCACTAGTGAGATTCCGCGTTTTTTGTTCATACACGGCTGCAAAACACAAATGAGATTTTGATACTCACCTTGAATTGAGGCCCAAATGTTCCGCAAAAATTTTATACTTCTCACCGGGTGTTGCCTCGCAGTTTCGGCTTTTGTGCAAATCAAAACCCTCAAAGGCTGGGGCGAAGTTATTGATCCCGACCGTGATTGCTCGATCAAAGTCGAAAAGAAAAAACTGTTCATCACCGTGCCGGGCACTTTGCACGATCTCAATCCGCGCAACGGTAAAATCAACGCGCCGCTCGTGCTACAAAATGTCACGGGCGATTTCACGGTGCAAGTCAAAGTCTCCGGGGAATTTCAACCGGGCGAGCAGACCACCGCGCCGAAAAGCCACGCCTTCAACGGCGCAGGCTTGCTTTTATGGCAAGATGAGAAGAACTATATTCGCCTCGAGCGCAACGTGTGGATTGGCGACGACGGCAAGCTCACTTGTTTTCCGCCGCTATTGGAGCAATGTAAAGACGGCGAGTATGCCATACTCAATGGCGCGAGCACGACCGAGCCTTTCTTTAAAAGCCGATCTACTTGGCTGAGCATAAAGAGAAGCGGCGAAAAGATTCTTGCGCGCCTAAGCCATGACGGCAAAGAATGGACGAACGTGAACGAATTCACTTTTGCGCTAAATCAAAATGTGCGCGTTGGGATTGCCGCGATTAACACTTCAAACAAACCGTTTGTGGTGGAGTTTGAGGAGTTCAAGCTTTCTTCGTTACCCTGAAAACGAGTCAGTTTCTTTTGCAGGCTAACAAGGACCGGTATGGATAAACCAAAATTTCTAAAAGCCCTTCAAGATGAACGCCGAAAGTATAAACTGGATGAGTTGGAAAATACTACCGCGAATGCGCGCCAAGCCGGTGATCCCTCCCATCAAATGCCAAGGCATCAAAACGAAACTGGTGCGCTTCATTTTAGAAAACGTGCAATGGCAAGGACGCGGACGCTGGATCGAACCGTTCCTAGGCTCGGGGGTTGTGATGTTCAGCGTGCAGCCGCAACGCGCGATTGCGAATGATATCAACCCTCATATCATCACTTTTTACCAAAAGCTGTATGACGGCTCGCTCACAGCGGGCATGGTGAAGGAGCATTTAACGCACGAAGGAAATCTTCTTTTGAAAAAAGGCGAAGACCATTATTACGAAATAAGGGCGCGCTTCAACGAGAAGTCCGATCCGCTGGATTTTATTTTTCTAAGCCGAGCGTGCTTCAATGGCGTTATGCGATTCAATCGGAAGGGAGAGTTCAACGTTCCTTTCTGTCGCAAGCCCGAACGCTTTCGTCAAGGTTATGTCACCAAAATCGTCAATCAAGTCAGCAACCTTTGCAAGATCATGCAAGATAAAGAATGGGAATTTCGCGTTGGTGATTGGCGCGCGTGTTTAGCCGAAGCAAGATCAAATGACTTTGTTTATCTAGATCCACCCTACATTGGGCGACATACGGATTACTTCAATCAATGGTCGGAAGACGACGCCACTAGCTTGGCCGAGCTCGCACAAAATCTCCCTTGTGGATTTGCGCTTTCCATGTGGAAGGAGAATAAATACCGTTCCAATGCTGCGTATCTCAATCTTTGGAGTGGCGTTGAGCAAAGAACGATCACGCACTTCTATCACGTCGGTTCGACGGAAGTACTGCGCAATTCAATCGAGGAAGTTCTTTTGATCAAACACGGCCACGAAGCGACAAGCCTCGCACGAGAACATACGCCGAAGAAAGCGCGACAACTGAGCATGATGTTATGAGAGCTGTTCAGCCACGGTTTGATTCCATCCGTTCAAAGAGCAACGATAGCTCGGCGCCTCAGGGATAAACCCCTTGCCTTTTGAGACATGAAGAAATAAGTTCTGTAATTTGATTTTGACCTTTGAAGCCTATGAAGCCGAGCATTTGGAAAACGGCCCGACCCTTCACGTTTTGGAATGCGCAGGAGTAGATGATGTGCAATTACGTTTCTCTTCGGAATTTGCCGCGGACTTAAACCGCTGCTATAGCCCGAATGGTAACGACCAGCGCGCCAATGAGATTCACGAGTTGCGCCGCGATGACTCCGGTTACATCCATCTCATTGCTGATATGGTGCAAGGCCGTTTTTATTGCAAAAAATTTCGGCTGCTGCGCGTCGTTGCCGCCGAGACCGAGGCTTGACGGCCTCGAATGCCGCTCCAGCATTCCATCCTATGTGCTCCGCAAACCTTTCATCCCATCGAGGTCTCGTGCCTGTTCTGCTTCGCGCGGACCTCGAAACCAGAGAAAGCTCTTGCAATCGCCGCCGGCAAACGTTCATTCCAATTTGAAACCACTAACGATGTCCATGCACTCTCCTTGACTGTGAGGAAGCAATGAAAACCATCCCTCAAATGCGTTGTCTACGTTTGGTTGTGACCATCGTTCTCTACTTCACTACGCTTCCTTGCTTCTCGCAAATTCCCTCCGAAGATCTCGCCAAGATCGAAGCTGCTCTTCCCACGAAAGCGACAGCAAAGCCGCAGCACATGCGCAAGTTGCTCGTCTTCACCTTAGCCGAAGGCTACAAACACGTTTCGATTCCATACGCTGCGAAAGCATTGGAGCTGATGGGACAAAAGACCGGCGCGTTCACTGCGACAATTAGTGAAGACATGACGAGCTTTGCAGAAAACCATCTCAAACAATTCGATGCCGTGTGCTTCGTGAGCACTTCGGAATTGAAATTTACCGATCTCAAACTGCGCCAAAGTTTGCTGAAGTTTGTCAAAGGCGGCAAGGGCGTCATCGGCATTCACGCAGCGAGCGATAACTTTTACAACTGGCCCGAGGCCGCTGAAATGATAGGCGGATTGTTCGACGGCCATCCGTGGACTTCGAACGGCACGTGGGCCTTGAAGATTGATGATCCGCAACATCCACTCACTGCCGTGTTCAAAAGTGAAGGCTTCTCGCTCAGCGATGAAATCTATCGCTTCAAAGCGCCGGTCTCGCGCGAGCATTTGCGCGTGTTGATGAGCCTTGATCTCAGTGACGAAGCGACAATCAAAGCCGAGGGCCAGCGGCCCTCCGACATCGACATTCCGATCAGTTGGGTGCGCAGCTTCGGCAAGGGCCGCGTGTTCTATTGCTCACTTGGCCACAACAATGCCGTGTATTGGAACGCCGCAGTCTTGCAGCATTATCTCGACGGCATTCAATTCGCGTTGGGAGATTTGCAAGCAGATGCGACGCCGAGCGTGGCAAAATGTTTGACCGCAGTCGCGAAGTATGATTATGGCCAGAGCCGCGCAGCGCTTACGGAGTTGGATAATTTCATCCGCTTTGCGCGGCCCTCGCCGGAAACTTTGCAGCGCCTTGAAAAAAGTTTTTTGAGCATACTCTCTTCGCCGAACGCAACGCTCGCGGGCAAGCAATATGTATGCGAACATTTGAGCACGATGGGCACGAGCGCAAGCGTTCCGGTTTTAGCAAAGATGTTGGCGAATACTGAAACCGTGGAAATGGCGCGCTTCGCGCTCGAACGCATTCCACACGAAACAGCTTCGGAAGCTTTGCGCAAGGCGTTGTTGAAAGCCACGGGCAAAGCGCAGGTTGGCATCGTCAATTCATTGGGACAGCGTCGCGATGGCAAGTCAGTAGCGCTTTTGATTGGGTTGATACAAAGCCCGGATGCGTTGATCGCTCACGCAGCAATCGCGGCGTTGGGAGAGATTGCGAATGGAGAAGCAGCCGAAGCTCTGTGGCAAGCCAAGCAGAAAGCGAGTGGCGAATTGCTGTCGCGCATTCTAGCCGCGCAGTTGCAATGCGCCGAGGCCTTTGCCGCGGGTGGCGACAAGCCGCAAGCCATGCGCATCTATATTGAATCGAACGTCAGCAGTAATCCCGCGCCGATTCGTTTTGCCGCGCTGCGCGGGCTAGTTATCACTGAACCGGAAAATGCCGAAGGCCGCATTCTCGCTTTGCTCAAATCGCAAAATGCCGAAGCGATGGCAATTCGCCTTGTGAGTGAAATTCCTCTTTCACAAAACATGAGCGCCATTGCTGCGGCGTTGCCTTCATTACCTGTTTTGCAACAAGTGCAATTGCTCACCGCGCTTACGCCGCGACGTGACGAGGCCGTGCGCAGTACAATCACGAAGGCGACAAAAAGCGCAGAAGAAGAAGTGCGCCGCGCCGCGCTCAAAGCGCTGGCGCAAGCGGGCGACGCCTCGTCCGTGCTCCCGCTCGCCGAAGCTGCGGCGAAAAAAGGCGCAGAGGGCGAGGCGGCGCGCGCGAGTTTGAACAGCCTGCGCGGCGATCAAATCGACGCAACGATTATATCACATATCGCGACGAGCGCGCCGCCCATAAAAGTTGAATTGCTGCGCAGCGCAGAAGCGCGCCGCATTTCGAACGCCACAACGATATTGCTGCAAGCCGCGCGAGGCGGCGATGAAGCGGTTCGCCTTGCCGGCTACAAAGCGCTGCGCGCGCTAGCCGCGCCGGAGCATGTCGCCGCTCTTCTGCAGTTTTTAATTGCGGCGCAAAGCGAAGGCGAGCGCAACGAGCTGGAGAAAACCGTTGCCGCAGTCGCGCAAAGAAATCCCGAGGCTGCGCAGCGCGACGCTGTGATTCTTGCTTTACTCCCCGACCTGAAGCAAGTCGAGGCGAAAGCTTCGTTGCTGCATGTGCTTGGCAAAATTGGCGAAAGTTCTGCGCTGTCCACATTGCGCGAAGCATTGCAAGATTCCAAGCCGGAGATACGCGCCGCCGCGATTCGCGCGTTTTCCGATTGGCCCAATGACGCGCCGAAAGAAGACTTGTTGAAGATCGCGCGAACGTCCCGCAATCAAACCGAAAAGGTTTTGGCGCTGCGCGGTTTTATGCGTTTGCTGGAATTGCAAAGCAGCCGTTCGAGCGCGGAAACAATTCAGCTCTATCAAACCGCGATGCAGCTTGCGCCCAACGTCGAGGAGAAGCGCATGGCACTCTCCGGCTTGTCGAATCAAAAGGAGATTGCGGCGTTGGAATTGGCGGCGCAATACTTGGGCGCGGCGCAGCTCAATGCCGAGGCCGTTGCCGCTGTCATCAAAATTGCGGAGACCACGAGCCGCACCGCGCCGGCTCCGACCAAAATGATTTTTGAAAAAGCTCTTGCCGCCGCTTACAACGAGCCTTTGCGCGAGCAAGCGAAAAAGATTTTCGCGGAAATCGAGCGCAGCGAAGATTTCATCACCACGTGGCAAATTGCCGGGCCTTATTCTGAGAAAGGCGTTTCTTTGTTCGAGTTCGAGTTTCCGCCGGAAAAACCCGAAGCCGGAGCCGTTTGGAACAAAGCAGAGTTTGAAATTGACCCGCAACAGCCGTGGCTCGTGCCGCTCGACAAAATTTTAGGCGGCGAGTCGCGCGTCGCATATTTGCGCGCGAAAATCTGGTCGGATAAATCTCAATCCGCGCGTTTGGAATTGGGCAGCAATGACGGCGTGAAAGCCTGGCTCAATGGTGAGTTGATGCATGGCAATAACGCGAATCGCGGCGTCACGCCTGGCGAAGATCGTGTGGCGATTACTTTGCGAGAAGGCGGGAATGTCCTGCTGCTGAAAATCATTCAAGGCAGCGGCGGCTGGGGCGCATGCGCGCGCGTGCGCGGCAGCGCGGGCGAGCATCTCGAGGGCGTGCGCGCGGCGGAGTAGTTGTTCGTTGCTGGTTGCTGGTTGTTGGTCGGCTAATGGTGAATTGTGAATGACCAATGTCCAATGTCCAAGGGCCAATGACTAATGGTCAATGACCAGCAACCAGCAACCAGCAACCAGCAACCAGAGATACTTCTTGCGAATCAGGGTGCGGCGCGCTATAATCTTTCATGACCCGGAAACGCGCGAAACGCAATCAATACGAAGCGCGCCTCATTCAATTGCTGAAACGCCGCTTCGAACAGGCTCGGCTCAAGGTGCAGGATCATCTCAAAGTGGGCCGGCTGCCGCTTGAGATCGACATGCTCGTGCGCTCCCGCCGCATGCGATCCAACGCGATACCCGCGCGGCTTCCGAAGCTCTTTCGATATTTCCGTCAGCACAATGTGTTGGAGATCAAGACGGAACAAACGCCGTTGAAGGTCGGTGATCTTCTCAAGCTGCAAGCATACACTTGGCTGTATATGGAGCAGCGGCAAGTTCATGAAGTTGAGCAAGTGACGGCGACGGTGATTGCGCATCATTTGCCGGCAAGCGTGCGCGCAGCGTTGCCCGCGCTAAAATATCGCCGCATGCGCAAAGGCGTTTATAAAAACCGCTCGGCTTTCGATTCATACTTGCTCGATCTTTCGGAGTTGCCGGAAACTTTGCCGCGGGAGGAATTGCAAATCTTCACGAATCGCGCGCGCCGCGAAAAAATTTTTATTTTGCGGATGGACGATCCCAAGAAACAGGCGCTCGTGGACGCCATGAATGATCTCTACAAAAGCGAGGTGAAAAAGCTCATGGTTTATCTTGACGCCAAACAGAAAAAAGTCAAACGGTACGTTGACATCATAGGCCGTAAACGCGTCGCCGCCGCTCTTCCCAAAGAGGAGCTTTTAGCCGCCCTTAGCAAAAAAGATCTGTTGTCGGCTTTGAGCGCGAAAGATATTATTGCCGTCAAAGGAGACAAGGAAGCGTTGAGCGTGCTGTTGGCCAAAATGGGGCGAGAGAGACTCTTGAAGACGCTTGATCAAATCTCCCGGCGGCCTGTTCGTAAACATCAACTGAGAGCTGCGAGGCCCTGAACTCATGGCAAAGAAGCGCACAACCTCCGAGGTTAAACCAAATGACTTGCGGCGCGAACTTTGCCTGATGGGGATCAAAAGGGCCTTTATGCTCCTCACGAAAAAGGGGCATCTCACGCCGCTTGGAAAAAAGCAGTTCCACTCGGTTCGGATCAACCGAAAACTTTTGTTGGAATTGGGCAAGCTCGAATTGCTGGCCAATTTGAGAAAGCAAGACATTCGCTTCGTGTTGAGCACGAAATTCAGCTTTGATGACATCGAAGAGGAGGAGGTGCTGAAACTATTGCTGCAAAATTGGAAGGAAAAAAGTTCTTGGAAAAAGTTGATGAGCTCTCTCGGCAGCTTATTCGCAAACGGCAACGTCGAACTGCAAAGCGTGCTAGCGCTCATCGCAAATAGCTCGTTGTAAAAGATGTTTTACTCGTAGCAAGATAACCGTTGAGGAAGGAATTTTTCTATGCGCGACCACACCTCTTTGTCTCAACCCACCGAATCCATCTCTCGCAGAAAATTTTTAGGCAGCACCGCAGCAACCGTTTCCGCAATTTCGCTCGGCGCGCCGTTTTCAAGCTTGACGACAGAGACCCGATCTGCCGTGAAGCCGCAATTCAAGCTGAAGTATGCCCCGCACTTCGGCATGTTCGAGACGCATGCGGGCAAAGACATGGTTGATCAACTCAAATTCATGGCCGAGCATGGTTTCACCGCGTTGGAAGATAACGGCATGATGTCGCGCCCGGTCGAAGAGCAAGAACGCATTGCGAAAGAAATGGCGCGTTTGAACATGACCATGGGCGTGTTCGTGACCTACGCGGAGTTCGGCAAAGCCACGTTCGTCAACAACGACAAAGAAGTGCGCGACATGTTGCTCAAGCAAATGCGCGCCGCCCTCGAAGTCGCCAAGCGCGTGAATGCGAAATGGACCACGGTCGTGCCCGGCATGTTCAGCACGCGCCTGGAGTGGGATTATCAAACCGCGAACGTGATTGAGCATCTGAAATATTGCGCCGAAGTGTTCGAGCCAAACGCTATCATCATGGTACTCGAGCCGCTCAACGCATGGCGCGATCATCCCGGACTCTTCCTCACCAAAGTGCCGCAGGCGTTTCAAATCTGCCGCGCAGTCAACAGTCCCTCCTGCAAAATTCTCGACGACCTTTATCACCAGCAAATCACCGAAGGCAATCTCATTCCGAATATCGATCTGGCATGGAGCGAAATCGCATACTTCCAAGTCGGCGACAACCCCGGCCGCAAAGAGCCGACGACCGGCGAAGTCAATTTTAAAAACGTGTTCAAGCATATTCACGCGAAAGGCTTCACCGGCGTGGTGGGCATGGAGCACGGCAACAGCAAGCCCGGGAAAGAGGGCGAGCTAGCGGTGATCGAGGCGTATGTGGAGAGCGATGCGTTTTAGCTGCTTGGAGTTTTGGATTGATGGAGTTGTGGATTGATGGATCTTTGGAGTGTTGCAAAACCTGCCTCAAAATGTCATTCTGTAAGAAACTTCCCTCGTGCTTGGCGCAACTCACAAAGAAGGCTTTTATTTAACAAGCCTCGGCCAAGCCGTGGCTGAACGTCGACTTTTTTCTTGCAAAGCGCTATGGCCAAAAAGAAAATTCCGGACAAATTTCAAATTTGGATTGAAGCGCGGACGCATTTTCATCTTTCGCACACGCACATTCAAATGGCGCGTGAGTTGGGCATGAACCCCAAAAACTTCGGGAAGCTCGCGAATCACAGACAGGAGCGCTGGAAAGCGCCGTTGCCGAAGTTCATTGAGAGAATCTATTTTAAAAGATTCGGCAAACCCCGGCCCGAGGTGGTGAAGCCCGTCGAACAAATTGTCAAAGACATGAATCGGAAAAAAGAAGAGCGCAAACAGCGCAGGCGCGAGAAGAAGGAGGCGCTTACTGAAGACAATGCCGCCAAAGTGGAAACGCCCGCAGTAACGGATGCCAATGAAATGATGCCGGAAAAACCTCTGCCGTTCTAATGCGGCTCAATCCAATCTCATGAGGCAAACGCTTTGAAGCTGCTCGCCCCTCTTCGAAAACTTTGGCTGAAGTTTTCCTTCCTCTTCGCATTCATCATCGGCATTACAGCGTTCGTGCTCGCGAAAACTTCTTTCGATTATACTTCTACAAATTCCTTTTGCGAATCTTGCCACGTGCATCCGCAAGCCACGATCTCATGGAAGCAAGGCGCGCATTTTGACAACAAAAGCGGCGTGGCCGTCGGCTGCGTGCAATGCCATTTGCCGCCCGGCGGCGCGCATTATGTATGGGCGAAGATCACCACTGGCACACGTGACGTGTATGGCGTGCTCTTCAAGGACGTGGCGAAGATCAATTGGGAAGAGAAGTCGAAGCGCGAGCACGCGGCGCTGCACGTGTATGAAGCCTCGTGCAAGAACTGCCATCAAAATCTCTTTCCGCGCGAGCTTGCGAAGAAGGGGCAAGATGCGCATTTGCACTATGAGCGCAAAGCCGGTGAACTGCACTGTCTCAATTGCCATCTCGAAACCGGGCACTATCATCCCAAAACCATAGAAGTGACGGAAGTTTCCTCAACGAGTAAAGCGAAGATCGTCTACACCGAAGCGGCGCGCGTCGATTCATTTGCAAATTTTGTTGAAACGATTCCCAACACGGCGGTGAGCTTCGAGATGATTGCAATATCCGGCGGCACGTTCACGCTCGGCAGTCCGGAATCGGAGCCGTATCGCCAAGCAGATGAAGGCCCGCAGCAGCAAGCGCAAATCAGCGCATTTTGGATAGGCAAAGCGGAAGTGAGCTGGGAAGCGTATGAAGCTTATTATGCCGAGACGCATGGCGAAGGGCGCAGCGAAGATCAAGCGAAGCAGATGAAAAACGTTTCGCAACTTGATGGCATCACCGGCCCGACGCCCGCGTATGGCAATCCCGATCAAGGCTGGGGCTGCGGGCAACGTCCGGCGATAACGATGACACACTATGCCGCGCAAAAGTATTGCGAATGGCTCTCGCGCAAAACCGGTCGAAGATATCGTTTGCCCGCCGAAGCCGAGTGGGAATATGCCGCGCGCGGCGGCGCGAACGGCGCATATTTTTTTGAAGGAACACCGAGCGATTATGCGCGTGATCGCCTGCGCAATCGTCTCTTCGGAGTCGATACGAGTCGCATCAATCGCTACGTGAAATATGCGGCGAACAGCTTGAGTAAAACACACGCTCCCGCCGCAGTGCAACCGAATCCTTTCGGTTTGCTCAACATGCTCGGCAACGTGCGCGAGTTTTGTTCAGATTGGTATGCGCCGAATGCCTATGCGAATGATGCGAGCAACGGTGTGATCGTCAATCCCACCGGGCCGGCTGAGGGCACGGAGCACGTGATTCGCGGCGGCTCATACAAAAGTGAAGCTGCGCAAATTCGCGTGGCGGACCGCGATCACACACTCACCGACGTTTGGTTGATGACCGATCCGCAAATTCCGAAAAGCCTGTGGTGGTATTCCGACTGCGCGGACGTGGGGTTTCGTGTGGTGTGTGAGGTGGAGAAGAATGGAGTGATGGATTGATGGATTGGTGGAGTTGTGGAGTTTTGAAAAAGGTGCATGCACTCTGATACTGAGCGGGTAAGAGGGAGGACTTCCGCCTCCCCCTTCACCGTTGTCGCGATGGAGTCGATTCTCCATATTTACCGGGGTGCATCTTTCTTGCTCCGGGCGACGCCTGGGACAGCTTGTCGGGCTG